>Ga0233449_1001977_pt1 | contig 17100 bp, 16 predicted proteins | sample SI_124_October20_FD_183012 | JGI IMG/M metagenome (GOLD analysis project Ga0233449, IMG submission 183012) | Seawater microbial communities from Saanich Inlet, British Columbia, Canada - SI_124_October2016_200_MG | ecosystem: Environmental > Aquatic > Marine > Inlet | place: Canada: British... | reverse complement strand
TAGGCAGTTCAACCAACCCTGCTATTTCGTTAGGCAGTTCAACCAAACGCGGTAATAGAAAAAAATTTGCGTCTTTCAACAAAAACAATAAAATAGAAAATAATACGAAAGAAATTGCCGATTTAAAAGGAAAAATGACAAATTTTAATAATAATAATATATCATTGTTAAATGAGTTACAAACAAACATATCAAAATCAATAGATAAAAATAAACAACATATGAATTTGTAAACGACATACGAGTTTAATTATATCTCTCTATTTAAAACCTCAATAAATAGTATGACGGATTCAGATATATTTGATAAGTCTAGTGTTCTTCTTCCAAATATAGCAGGCATGTATTCACGTAATTATGCTAATTTTATACAAAGCCCATCACAACTTGGTATACGTGTTAGGAAGCGTAAGAAACATATACTGTCGAATATTGATAAACTATCTGCCTACGATAATATTTTAATGTCTGACACAGAAGAACTTTTAGGGAGTAAATATTTTTCATTAACAGGTAATAAATGTACAGATGCATCTAACAACGTTCGTAATAGATCCGTTTATATAAACAGCGTTCGTCCCTCTGAAACTCCTGGAAAAAACCAAGGATTTGTTCCTAGCATTATCACAGATTTACAGGAAATAAATCCAATCGCCTTATATAATATCTTTACAAACGAGTCTAATCCGAAGTGTACTCGGATAGAGATGGATACAACTAATAACATTGACAAAACTATAACCACAACGAGCGGTTATGTTGCTGATTCTGAATTAGAAGCCATGAGTGCTTGCTGGTTCCAAGATAAAAAAAATCCTATAACATCTGAAACATGTGCGGGTACGTTGAATCCGGCTGCTCCCATACAATCAGATGGGTTTTCAAATATTTCACCAAACTCTAACATGCCAAATGATCCTTATATAAAAGCATATTTTTTCTCTCTGGGAATACTCGGGTTTTATATTCTTACAAAAATGGTTATTAGAAAATAAGAACATTCTATCGTGAGAACTCAAGTCCTGCGGTACCATTTTGAATGTTCAAAATATTATACCTCTCTTCCATAACAACCATATCGTACTGATAATTGTAAATACCTGCCCTTGGAATTTGAGTTGCCACCACTTCGTTTGTAATAGGAGAACGGATCTCTGTGAACTGATAATCTGCGTTAAGAGTAGGTTGTATAGTTGTCACCTCTATCTCAACAGTACTAAATTTACTCATGTTAATTGCTCCACTAGGCTGACATTCTGTAACGTCGGTCTGTAGTGCAAAATTGTAACAATATATTCCGCTGGGCGCGCCTCCCATAGTTCTTGTATATTTTTCAACATAATCTACTACCCCTCTTTGAAATTGATTTTCTCTATATTTTCCGTCGAGCACTACTGCCCACATTTCCATTATATCTCTTGTGTTAAGAGCCTCATAAGTTCCGGTGTTATATAATTGTAATTCTTTAGAAACATCTGTAGGTGGATAGTTAGGACTTCCGTCAATTACAACCCCTCCACATGTGCGTTCGTCTGCTTGAAATGGCGGAAAAGGAGGTACCGAATAGTCCCAATTTGTATAATTTGACCATTGGTTTCTTGTGCTAACATCGCTTCTCTGCATAAACCACATCCAATTTGAAACAAGCCCTAGACTTTTCAAATCAACCTTTTTAGATCCTACAATGTTGTCAAACAATGTTGTATATGCCTGTTTTACTAAATACTTTTGTGGTTCCAAAGCAAACATTCTAACTTCGTCATCTGTTAAAAAAGCGAATGTTGAAAGCAAATGTACGTCTGCGTTCCAAAGAGTTCGTTTATCTTGATAAGCGTCAAGTGAAGATATATCTACTTTAGGTGGCGACTGTAGAAATCTATAAAATTGGTATCGGTAGTCGTTAAAATTTGGCTTTATGTATTGTTTAAGATACGCATCATTTGTTTCATCTCCGTTCATATAAATTTTGCTAACCGTAAATAAATCTTGTACAGGTCTCAGGGTTACCTCTATTTTAAGCTCAGCATATTGAAGTCCTGCGATAGGAAAGGCCATTTTTGATGCCATAGTGAACCATATATTTAAAGGGACATATAGTTGTCTGCCCCTAATAGACGGTTCGCTACCAAGTTGGTCATACGCATCTTTATATTCAAGGTTTATTGGTTCGGCTGATTCACTGGTTCCTCCATAAAATGTGCTTGGATAAACCCCTTTCCTACCAAATCCATAAGCTGGATTATTTAATTCTGGAACATTGCCAGTCATTTCATAGTACAATTGTTTTTTTGTACCGTTGAAGTCTCTTTCCACAAGACAATGTAAATATTGTCCAGTGAACTCTTGTATAGTAGCGCCACCTACAGTGAATCTAACGCGCTCTATCATCTGCGTACCAATATTGTCAATCCATTTAAAGTCATATGGTTGCCAAGCACCAAGAACACCTGAACTATCAGTTTGGGGAGGCATTACCGGACTCCATATAGTTGGCAAATTAACAACCATATATGTGTCCATAAGTAAATCTCCGTACCTAGGCACAGTAAATTCAAAAATAGAAGATTCAGTGAGTCTCAAGTTCCGTTGTCCGTCAAAATCAATACGGAATTTTTGGAGACCAAAATTCGTATATTTTGCATAAGCTGACTTGAAAAATGTTTTTCGAGGATTTCCGTTCAAAATTATATTTTGATTGCCGTATGCTATAAGATTAAGTAAACCCCCAGCCATTGTAATACCAAAAGGTTATTATTTAACTCGTTATACTATAAAATAATAACCATTTATAATAATGATACAGCAAATAAATGACTTTTATAAAAATTTGTCATCCAGTTTTTCAGAACATTCTATACATTATTTCTGTCTTACTATTTTGGCGATTTCAATGATTATTATTGCTATATCAATGTATAGAAAGACGTCATCGGACAATATAAACTGTTATAAGATAGAAAATGCAAACTCTAATAAGTCTCCTGGAGTAAGATCGATTGACAAAGCTGGTACATACAAATTTCGGGATTATTATGTAAAGACAGCATATAACGCATGTGCTAGTGGCCAATTTAAAAATGATTTTATGAACACATGTGCTCTTGAAAATGTCATTAAACAAGGAGCTAGATGTATTGACTTCCAAATTTATTCACTGGACGATGAACCTGTTGTTGCGGCTTCATCTGTGAAAGATTTTAAGATTAAAGAAACTTATAATAGCGTTAAACTTAGACATGCGTTAAAAATAATAAAAGAAAGAGCGTTTGTCTGGGGTGATTGTCCCAACCCCGAAGACCCGCTTATACTGCATTTCAGAATAATGAGCAATAACAAAAAAATGTATGATAAAATGGCATTGATGCTATCTGAAATTCTCTCAGATAGACTACTAAACCCTTCATATAGTTATAAAAGGTCTGAGGGGTCTATTGGATCTATTATACTTAGCGATCTTAATAAAAAAGTAGTAATTATTGTAGACGAATCAAATAAATTTTTTGAAACAACCAAACTTGATGAGCTTGTAAATATGACATCTGGGTCAACTGCTATGTCGAGTCGAAGATATGATGATGTGAAATATAATGATGATCCGGACGACACGATTCAACACAATAAGATAAATATCACAATAGTCTTACCTGACTTATCTATATCAAATAAAAATCATAATGCTCAGGTTGCATGGGATTATGGATGTCAATTTGTGGCAATGTGTTTTCAAAATTTAGACAATAATATGAAAAATTATAACTCGATGTTTTCAGAGAAGTCATCAGCATTTGTTCTCAAGCCTGACTATTTACGAGACACAACTGCAAGTGATACAACTACACAAGACACCTCTTCATATATTTACACGCCAAAAACAGTTACCAAAGATTTTTACAATTTTGAACTTTAATAAAATATGTAATTATTATAAGTTATGTCTAGTTTTGAAGAGAAAGAACTAGCAATTTTAAGAAGTGCGGTAGATAAAGCGGAAGAAAGATCCGGTAGAAAATTATTACATTCTGAAGATGTTCAGAAAATAATAAGGTTAGTTGAAAATTTTATTAGAAAAAATAAACTAGTATGCTATGGAGGAACAGCAATAAATAATATTCTCCCATCAGATGAACAATTTTACAACAAGGATAGTGAAATTCCTGACTATGATTTTTTTAGTCCAAAAGCACTATATCATGCAAAGGAGCTCGCAGACATATACATAAAAGAAGGATACAATGACGTGGAGGCTAAATCAGGTGTTCATCATGGAACATTTAAAGTATTTGTAAATTTTATACCAGTTGCTGACATAACGAGCTTACCTGCCGATTTGTTTAAAACAATACAACAAAGCGGTATAAGTGTAAATGGTATAAAATACGCTCCGCCCGATTATCTTCGAATGGCGATGTATTTGGAACTTTCGCGTCCAAAAGGAGATGTGAGTCGTTGGGAAAAGGTTTTAAAACGCCTTGTATTATTAAATAAAAATTATCCTATGATGAACCCGTTATGCGATAACATAGAGTTCATGAGAAGTTTTGAAGGGAATATAAAAGACGCGACAGCAGTATATAATATTATAAAGGATTCTGCAATTGACCAAGGATTAGTCTTTTTTGGAGGATTTGCTAGCAAGATGTATAGCAGGTATATGCCATCCAAATACAAAGACAAATTAAATAATAGCAATCCTGACTTTGATATTTTATCAGATGACCCACAAACATCTGCCACCATTATAAAGGAGAGACTTCAAGACGAAGGGTTTAGTAATATAAAATTAATAAAGAGAAAAGGTGTAGGAGAGATTATCTCTCCTCATTACGAGATAATTGTCGGCAAAGATACAGTTGCTTTTATTTACAAACCTCTAGCATGTCATAGTTATAATGTTATAAGAATTAAAGGGAAAAAAGTAAAAATTGCTACAATTGATACAATGTTGAGTTTTTATTTGGCGTTTTTATATGCTAACAGACCGTATTATGACCATGAGCGCATTTATTGTATGTCGCAATATTTATTCCTGGTACAGTCCAAAAATCGCCTCGCACAGAAAGGTGTTCTTAAACGGTTTAGTCTTCAGTGTATTGGTACACAGGAAACACTTTCTGATATGCGTAACGAAAAAAATAAAAAATATGAAGAACTCAAACATCGCCGCGACTCAACAGAATACAACGAATGGTTTTTGAGATATACGCCAAATAGAATGAATCGTCGTCACACTGTTAAAAAAATAAAGAAACCTCGCCGAAAATCTATTAAAACTCCAAATATCATTGAAAAATATAAAAACAATATGAATTTAATAATGTAGTAATATATTATGGATTTAAACAGGCTATATGTAAATATATTTTTACTTATATTATTGGCAGGCATTTTGATATATTTGTTTCGTCCCGTTATAAGAGAAGGGAAAAAGGGAGGGAAAAAGAAAGGGAAAGGCAATCCGTTTAGTAAAAAAAGTAATATTGGTAAAGCTTGGACGAGCGTCAGGAAAGGTGTGTCAAAAATCGGAGAAATGACGGTTATTACGGCAAAAATAGCTGCTCTAAAAGTTCAGACGAAAGCAATACTAGCAAAACATGGTACCATAATGGTACCAGAATGTTTTTTTAAAAATGTAGCACAATTCTTTAGTGCGTGTGAAACGACCAAACTTGTAAAATTAAAAGAAGATATAGAAGACCTGGAAGAAAAACTCAAAAAACTCAAACAATAACACTGTTACTGACTCAATTGAGACACTATCTTTCCAGACAAATAGATAATTCCTCCAAACATTGCACAATTTACAAGACGACCTGCTAAGTTAATATCGCCAGATTTCCCATAGCACATAGGCAGCGTCGTAATAAATAATTTACGCACTATCGGAAGTTGATACATAAAATAGAGAACTGCTATCATCGCAGGTAAGCTCATCTCATTATATATATCGTCCCATTTATCTTTGTCGTGCTGTTTCTTTGCGTTTTGTCTGATGATTTCTTCGCTGGTTTGATGTTTAGTTATATAGTCCCCTTCCAAAGATGAAGGCACATAGTTTGCTTTAATTTGTTCGTCTGCGTGTATTGCGTTTTGGTCCATCGGTATATCTCTTGAAGGTAAAGCTGTCATGCCGCTCGATGCTGCTTTTTGTATTCCAGTTATCAATTCGTTTTCGGCTAAACGCTTGTCATCTACAATTTCGTTTATTTTATCAGGAATTACTTTTACAGGCTCTTCTCCATTGTTAGTCGGCAATTCAGAAATGCTTGTTGTATTATTGTTCATTATTATAAGATAATTTCTTATAATAAAGGTAATTACGCATTATTGAAACCCTACAACGTTTCCATTACTACATTTTATTGTTTCTGTCTCAAATTTATAACAAGATCCGTCATGTAAATACACAGACTTCTTAATCTCATTTGACGGAGGAGATGTAAAATTGAAACAACTCGAATCCTTACATGTTTTTCTAAACACACTCGCTATACCGATTCCTAATATAATAGAAATTAATGTTCTACCAAAAGAAGTATGTACCATTCTTGAAAATTTATTTGCCATATATTACTGACTATATTATTCTTGAATAGGTATATTTTTAAACCCGGTTGTAGGACAAGTTACTCGTTTTTCTCTGTAAACAAAACAGTTACCTACCTTATCTTTATATTGTGTAACCCCCGCATTCTCTGGAGTAGGATAAACTTTTACTGACTCTTTTTTAACGTCCGCTAAATATACAAACAATAACCCGATTATAAACGCACCTATGAACGCCGGAACGTTTATATATTTTAGCATTTATATAAGAGAATATTATTTAGAATTTTTAATAATTACAGCAGGCTCTATCTCATATTCAGTTTCGCTATAAAGGTATGGTTCTTGAACTAAACAATTAAATCCGTCATCACACATAGGTCCGCCCGTACCATCGGTGCATTCTATCGCATTTTTTTTATAACGTGTTTCTCTGAATTTTTTTAATTCGGGACAGAGTTCGTTAATATAGATTTCAACCATATCGCTAACCAACGAAGGAGTTCCACTATCTTCGTGATACATATGAGTAATCTCTGATATTTTGCCTTTAACTTCTTCCATATTTTTTTTAATTTCTGTGATAGATGCGCCGTTTCTCTTGTTTTGAAAAATATTGGCAAATATATCATCAAATACTTTTAATTCGTGAGCTGAAATATCAAAATCTTTTTTTTGTTCTAGAAAAATTGCGGTTGCTTGTTCTTCGTTTATATATCCGAAAAGCATATCTAGTTTCGTTTTTATGATATCACTTCTAGAATCCTGATAATTTTCAGATATTACTTTATAAAGATCCGTTATTTTTTCATATTGCCCCCTGTCTATTTCGATATCAAGTGTACACGGAGAAACAGCGCTACATAGAGCAATTAGCTTTGTATTCTCTTGTTTGAATATTGTTCCTCCAACTTTTCCACATACAACACAAACAGGTTTAATCATAGCTAGTGCTTTCTTTTTATACATTTTGCTCTTGTCTTGTTGTAAAATTTTTCTTTTCTCTTGATTGATGGCTGTTTCGTATTTATTCTTAAGTATATAATACTCTTCAATCGCGTCCTTAACATTTTGTTCCATTGTTATAGTATAACTATACTTTTCTATTTAGAACAGCAAGTTCTGGATGATTATCCCACGTAGGTAAGTCAGTTAACATCGTAGTGCTTCGTTGCTTTTTAACTAATGAGACTTGTTGTAGTTTTGAAACAATATATTCTTGTTTTATTCTGTTTCTTTCATCCATTTCTGATTGAGTAATATTACCTTTGTAATTGAAAACTAAAAAAATAATTATACAAGACACAAGCATTACTGTTAATCCAATATTATAAAAATAGTTTATATTTGAGTCCTTGAATGTTCTACACTCGTTCAATGTTTGTTTCATCCAATATTTAACACCAGGCTCTGTTAAATTCGGCGTAGTCATTAATATTTAATGCTATAATTTCGGCATTATTATATACTTATTTATATAATAATGTCACAATCAACCAATTCATCATTAGCATTAACAGTATTCGTTGTAATAACATTAATTTACATAGTAGTTGATGTCTATATAGATAATAATCCTACTGGTACATTTTCTAAAAATAAATTGCTTATGGGATATGTTATTCTGGTAGTAGTAGTAGAATACGGATTGAATTTTGTTATTTCTGAAAGTATTTGTAAAGAGACTCAGCCAATGTCGGCTTTTATATCGGCCATTTTATCTTGGGGATTGATATTTATACCAATGGTTTATGTGTTAGTATACGTAATGCCTGGATGGTTGGCTCCGTTTGCAAATACATTTGGTCACGGGATTGCTCTAATATTAGGATTGGATAATGTTTTAGACAAATTATTAACAGATCCTAAATATAGCGACAAATCTCCAGAATTTAAAACAACAATGGCTCGAATAAATTCAAATAGACTTATTCTAATAAATGAGGTAACCCCTGATAATTTTGGTTCATTTAAAGACTCTATGAACTCCATATTTAACAGTGATAATCTTACTGAAAACTTAAATAATTTTAAATACATAGTAAATGTAAAATATGCTACTGCTAAATTTATATGGTTTATTTTAACAGGAATACTCTCGACGTCAATAAGTTACAATTATCTTCTTAAATCAAGTTGCGTTGTTAGTTCGTCAACAGCAAGGAAGAATAGAGAAAAATATAACAAGCAACTCAATGATGAACAAGAATAATAACTCTTTATAAATATTACTAGATACTAATTAAAATTGTAATTCTGGATACGATACATAATACATTACGGAAAAATATGATAATATAGCTATAATTATAGATACAAGCCATACAGGCAGAACGGTTCTGGATTTATAACCTATTCCAAAGGTGCGAAGGGATCCGTTTTTATTGTAAATTATATATGGCTTTATAAAGATAATGATTGAATATACTATTATATAAAGGATTAGAGAAAATAAAGGTATATTTTTCCTAACAAACCCTCTGTTCATTACTACTATTCAATAATATTTTTAATTGACTCAAACTATAGAATTATATTGGGATGAAGGCTTCATTATAATAACAATGTATTATAATGAAGACATCAAAAACGTATAAAAAATCAAGAAGGCGACCTGGACCAAGAAAGCGACCTGGCTCAAGAAAGCGACCTGGACCAAGAAAGCGACCTGGCTCAAGAAAGGTATCGAATAAAAATTTAAACAAATCATATGAAGAGGCTGGCTGGAACCCTATAAATGTGTCACTGATTAAAGCGGTTGAATCCAAAAATTATGAAGAGGTACGTAGTTTATTTAACAACAAGACATTGAATGTAAATTATCTGTGGACAGAACCAATAGCAGATTCATTTGGAGACCCTACATATTATACACCATTGTTGTTGGCTGTAGAAAAATCACACATTGAAATTGCGAAATTGCTTTTAACCCATACGTCGATTGATGTTAATCTCGCAAATAACGCAGGAGTGACTCCTTTATGTGTAGCAGTGGGCAACGACGATTACGAAATGGTAGAGTTATTGTTGAGACAAGAACAAATTAACGTTAACCAACAAACGACAATTCTGGGATACGCTCCAATACATTTGGCTTCATCAAACAATCAACCCGAAATAGTTAGATTGCTAATGACTCACAACAATATTAATGTTAACATACAAAATTTCGACGGAAATACAGCGCTACATTTAGCTTCAGAAAAAGACTGTATTGGTGTAGTAAAAGAACTAACAAAGGCACCTAATATACAATTATCAATTAAAAATAATGATAATAACACTGCAGCAGACGTGGCTAATGAACATGAAAATTTTGGATGTGCGTCGCCAGAAGAATGTCTCAATATGTTTTTGGAATTTAAACATACATCAAGAGACATTGTGCATCATGGACCGCGTCCAGCATAACGCAACAGCTTCTCTCTTGTAATTATAAATGTTTGGCAATGAATAAAATACTGAATATATCATACATTCGACGTTTGTATCATAACCTTCCCACTTATTGTTTTAAGTATTGAATCTCTGTCATTACGTAATATTTCAGACGAACTATTGCCAGCAAATTCTACATATAACTCTCTCAGTTTATCTGTTTCCATCCATTCTGGATGTTTTCGTTCGAATTCTTTTTGCCATGTGCGTTGAATACCAAACTCTGCCGCTTTTAACAATCCTTCTCCACTATCTTCATTCCATCCACATAGTTCATCTTTTATATACCAATTCCTTGTATCTTTGCAATGTACAGGACGCTCAGTTATGGAGAGTGGCTGAAGATTTCGAATTACAATATTTGTTAAGGACTCCCTTTTGTTTTTACACAAATCTTCGAACGTAACGTTCATCCCTCTGATAAAATTTTGTATTGACATTGCGTTTCCACATTCGTCATTTAGAAACATATTTATATTAACTATATTGTTAGTTACGTTGCTACATTTAAAATTGTCAGTACAAAATTTATTTTCTAGGAGTTCGTTATTCACTCTAGTATTTTCTTTAATTAATTCCAACAGTCGCGTATTTACATTCTTCACTTCATTGCATGTTTTTTTGTGACGCCATAAACTTGTTTTACTTCCAAGTGTTAATAAACAATTAGAACATTGTAATAATTTATCTTCTTTCCTATGTTTTTTTGTATTCAAGTGTTTCTTCCAATCTTTCATATTAGAAGTTGAATATCCACATTTTCTACACTCGTGTTTCATAAGCTCTTTCTTAATAGTATATAGTATTTCTTAAATTGTTTACTATGGGACAAATTGTTTCAAATGTTTCAAAATCATTTATGTAGGGGGTTTAAAAAATCTATTGAGACATAAAGATTACGAGAAGCACATCATAAAAACAAATTATGTTTTTGGGTGGGGACAAAATGGGGACAAATTGTTTCAAAACGTTTCATTTGTCCCCATTTGAGAAAAACATGATTTGTGTCAGGATTTGTGTAATTTTGTTCCTACATAGCATACCTACATACATTTAAATTGTTGGTGTTTTATTTCCTTAGATGATGTAGGTATTTTTATAAATTTTTCACGTTTCACAGACCCATTCATTTTTCTCGGATTTTAACAAAGAAAGTCTTAAAAATTATTTAGTCTATGAAATGTGAAAAATAAAATAAAATACCAAAAGTAACATTTTATATTATAGAAGGTCTATTTCTGTTAAACTATAACCCCAATGTTGTAAGGTCTGTCGTATTTTAGGAGAAATAGTAAAGTCGTCAAACGTCGTTTTATGTTTCACAATAAGATTTATTAGTGCGCGTCTGAATCTGCTATTCGGGCCTGCTGTTCTAACCCATCTGTTTATTTGTCGTTCATCGTCGGGACCGCGTTTGCCTGAGAAAAATTCACAATACCATTGCACCCAACCATATGGATTATCCTTAGTGATCCAGTTTTTCTCTTCCCAAAATTCCAATGTTGTTCCAACCTTTACATTGTACTTGTTGATTGATTTATCATAATTGTCCCATTCATTTGTTAACCAATTATCTGGAATACCTTTCCACCAGGCTTTTGGAAAAACGTTGTGTTTATCTTTATATTTTTTACCAGTAACTTGCGAGTAGATTGGTCGCCAATATGTTCCTCCAAAACTACCTAATAAAAAAATGTCTCGAGGAGATAAATTTGGAATGAATTCAGGAAAGTCTTTAAAAATAAATTCGCCTTTTGAATTTTTCTTTACCATTAGTAAAATAGTATATTTTATTATCTTGTATGTCACAAGATAATAAAATAATATTGTAAATTACATATTTATGTGAAATGATATGCGTGTCTAGTTATAACAATAATTTAAATTTTAAATGTCATATTATAATATATGTCCAGGCATAATTTACCGTCTCCACCAAAAACAACACCAACAATTTTACCTAATGTACCAATACATAGTCCAGTTCCTGGAGGAGTTAAAGTATATAGAAATTTGCTTGTTGAACGGCATCATCAGGCAGTATACGAAATTTACGTTAAACTGATAAAAAAATGTCATCAAGATAAAGAGATAATCGGAATGAACAACAAAATTATAGAGATAAATAGAAAAATTGCGTATATTGATCGTGAAAATAGCGAAGGTGGTATAAAAAGAAACCATCAAAGCAGTAAAAAATCAAACCCCAAAAAATCAAACCCCAAAAAACGTAAAACCCAAAAAAAGTAAAACTACGATTATTGTTCGTCTCCAAAATCTTCATCTCTGACAGCTTCATCTTCACCTGCATAATCTTCTAGTCCAAGCTCTTCCTGTTCAACTCTATCATTTTCGTCTGCCTCCATAATTGCATCAATTGCAAACATATCCATAAGCCCTTCTGTTACCCCGTCTACTTTTTTCAATCTGGTTTCTAGCATTGTTCTTTTCTCTATGTCGTCTCGTTCTTTATCATAAGTATCTGTATCATATTTCTTGTACCCTTTTTGCATACCAACAGACCATTTTCCCATTCTAAAGTTCTTAAACATGTTTTCTATCTCTCGTTCGGAGTCGGTCAAATCTGTTAAATATTCGACCATTAAATCCCTCTCTTTCTCTTTGCTTCTTGTTACCTTATCCATAAGGTCTTCGTAGCTCATGTCAGTTATCTTTTTATCGACACATGTCATGTCAGCAAACACTGATATCATTTTTGCTATTTTTTCTGACATTAATTTTTTATTGCCATCTATCATATCGCTCATCATTGTCCCGTCACTAGATACAGAAACTTCTATTAGTTCCACTGCTCCTAGCATCGCGTTAGATGGTCGTTTTGAAGATGCTTCGTAAAAAATATCACTATCTGATAATTTCATAAGTGATCCAAATATAGATAATATATAAAATCTGAAAAGTAAATGGGTGAGTCTTTCGTCAAACATAGAATTAGATGAATAAGACGTGTGTTTTGCAATGTTCAATATTATGTTAGCTGAATGTTGAAATAATTCCAATAATTTGTTTAGTTCTGCGTCATCGTAAAACTGTACAAGTGAATTAAAATGCCCTGCTGCATGATTTTTTAAATCAATCTGATGTATGTCTGACAAATTCCAACAAGCAGGAATATTAATAGGGTCATAAATAACTTTGTTGATTATTATATTTGGAAATACGTTCGCTATCATGGAAATCGCATTCTTCATAAATGTCTCAGATGAATAGATATCTGAATTATTAGAGTGAAGTGTTTCTACGCCTAATATTTTGTTTATACACGTTAAAAATGATTTTTGAGTTTTACTATCGGTATTTTTAATTATAAACTTATTGAGATCTCTGTGTAAATGTTCTCCTTGTTCAGAAAGATATACTTTCATCTTTCTAACCAATGGTGACTCTCCACCTTCGAGTAGTTCTGTATCGTCAAACAATTCTATAAATAGGTCAATAAATTCAATAGGAAATATTTGTTCTGATAATTTTAATGACTCAATGTTTCCTCTCAACATTTGTATGTTAGTCAGTTCAAGTTTAGTGAGGTCTAGTTTTACAAGATTTTGTCTATTTATAATTGTAATTAGATTTGATAATGACACGTTATCAAAGTTCCTTCCATCTCTCTTTAATTTAATTATTTTTTCTTCAATTGTATCATCGTTATTAAAATCATCTGGCTTGTCCATACAGATTTCTTTAACGCTCTCGCTAATAGGGAGTTTTGAATTATAATTACATAAATTAATAAACGCTTTATATATTGTGGCCTCACTAAATTCTGTACCTAACGGAGTAGGAGGAGAACGAGTGTCTGAAGGGTCGAATAATATCGGAGCTTTTGATATACTATTCGCATCGTCAATAATTGATCTAATCTCTCTCGCAAGTTCATTATCAAGATTAATATTTGGTTCTCGAGAACTAAAATAAGTATATGTGTCGTCATTAGAATCATTACAGCATGCGTTTTCAAGGAAAGGAACGTTAGAGCTATTTGATAAAATAGCCCTGTGTTCAGATATGTTAGTATTCACTACTTTCTGAATAGAGGATTCTATTGATAATGATATAAATATGATTTTCGATCTAAGAGCGTTCATTGTGTCAAACTGTCCTTTGTGTCCTTTTTTAATTTCAGTTACAAACTGTTCTCTGAACTCTTTTGATGGAGCAATTACGACAACCTTGACAGGTCTGAGTGGTGGTAAAAAATTAATCCAGTTTGAAATATCATGTTCTTCTGGTACGTATTCGACTTCTTTTACAAGATTGTATTCATTTTTATCCCTGATACGCTGCTGTATTACGTCTGAACTGAGTATAAATTTATTTATAATAGCTTCCATTTTTGCTACAATATTTTTGCTTATAGATTTTATTGAATCCCAAGGTTCTATTGAGCTTTTTAAACTGTTAACTGCGCATGCTATATAAACTATACCACTTTTATCGCCATCACCAAACGATGGATAACCTGAAAACGATTTAATACATCCAGGCTGTGTTTTTTTTGTTTTGATAGAGGGTATACTTGTTTGTATTCCAAAAAGAAGAAACGACGACGTTATTAAGATTAGAGTTTGATTGTAAACAAGCCCATATGTCTGCGTCTTCTTGCCTTTTGATAGAGCAGCAGAAGATGCTTTTTCATAAGCTGCTTGCGATGGCATAACCCTAGCCATCAATTTTGAGGTTTCTCCCAATATAAAATCTTCGATATGTTCACAATTTATTCCAAGAACCTTGCTTATTGCTCTAACAACTCTTAAAATTTTTTCTAATTCTGGATCAAGAAATTTTTCACGCACTGTGGTAGGTGCTTGTGCAATAGCATTGCCGACATCCTCAATCATTATATCTCTCGACCGCAATACAAACCCTTCTTCTGTATACCCTTCTTCTGTGTTAAAATCAATGTTCGTGATAACCCATCCAGTGTGTTTGTCAATTATTGCTTCGCCATCGCCTCCCTCAGTTCCTTGTTTAGACATTATTATTTGGAGAGCATCAAAGTATTTTTCTCCTCTTACAAATACTGATGCTAGTTGTGAAACAAATGTTGGGAGTAATTTTACACCACTAACATTACAATATATCCACCATTGATCTTCTTCAGGTCCAGCAGGCCTGGTATATTGTGAGACGAATTTAGATATATCGTTTTGTTTTTTAATGAAATCGCTTTGAGATAAAATTATACCCAGCAATGAATTAACTGGAGATTCAACAACAACAACCTCTTTGGCGTCAAGACCATGAAGATACATTTTACTATCAGAATTAAACATTTGTCTCGTTTTTAATAAAGTTAATGGTTTCAGTCTCGATTGTGAATTTTGAGATCTATCATTTAACAACTTATCTAAGTTTTTAACAGATGTTGTGAGAGATGAATCGAATTCAGAAATCATTTTATCAATAGTAGTTTGTTGAAAATCTAAATTTGCTTTTTCAAACGTGTCACAAGTATCATTAATTGAGATACATTTGTCACTTATATTACAAAATAATGAATTTTCTTCAAACGCGGTCGTATCTGGGATGCTATCGTCTCTCACCCATTTATTGTCATTTCTAATATAGAAATATGTCTCATCTTCGCCAATTGTGGCTACCGCATAATCTCCGTCCCTAACAGGTTTATATTTTAGCAATAATGCTTCTGATTCTCTTTCTGCATCATTCTTTGTCATTCCAACATTTTCTTGTAGTTTTCCTGTTAAAAAATTTATTCTTTCTTCGTTGGTTGTCATAATACTGAGGTCTTCTGTATAAGCACCAATTACATCATAATAAGTTTTGTCATATTTTTTATCAAATTTTATATCCACGTCATTGTCACTAAATACCTCATCTAAAGCATTATATTTTTTAGCAAGAACACGTTGTTTACATTTATCCTGTTGTGCTTCGTCAATTTGCGTCTTCCTGCTATCTTCAATGTGGGTATTTCGTTTTAATACTTCTAGTGAATTTTCAGGAATCATAAGCGAGGAAGATTTCAAACCAACTATATCATTAAAACATCTTCCGTAATCAATATCGTTAAATAATTTAATTAGTTCTTCTCCAGAAGACAAGGTATAAGGCATCGAGTCAATTCCATATCCTTCTACTAACATAAGTTCATTTTCGCGGGTGTCTGATAGTTGTTCAAATAGTATCGGTTTTTTTGGAGGCTCGGTTTTTTTTAAAATACGTTTTTCATAATTTTTCCTATTTGCAATATACGTCCTCTTCCATTCTGTTATTTTTTCAGAGATAAAACTATTTATCTCTTCATATTGTTTATAAGATAGATCTTTTTGATAAATCATAAATGGTTCTAAATAATCTAATACTGCATGGATTGAAAGTTTATCAGTTATGTGTTTATTTATTAATTTAAATAATACTCTTGTCCTAGGTACTATTTTATTTAAATATTCATTGTAATTATCTGCTCCTTCTAGTGGGGCATATTCACAAATATTTTTAAGGTATGTTTCTTCGTCAAATTCAATTGGATCTTCTGAAACAGGTTGAATTTTAACAGAAGATAAATTGTTCAACATACGCCAGTACGACAAATAATTATTTGATAGGTTACATTTTATAAGAATATTTGATGACGGAAGATTAATGTGAGAGAATGTAACAGTAGATTCTGGTAAAGTTATAAAAGATTTCACACATGCTTCGTCTGGTTTAGTTACAGGTTTAATTTTTACCAAAGTGCCTCCTCCTTTTATTCTCTTAGATTCTAATGTATTAAGACCAAGATTATATTCTTGAATTAAAAATCTCTTACGTTTGATGTCATCTCCTTGTGATACAGACGCATAAAAATCTTGTAAATTATCAACGATTGCGCTAATATTAGATTGGATGACGACGTTTGCTATACTCTCTCCTTGAATAGGTTTAATAAAAGGTGTCCAAAATTCATTTATTCTCTTAGTTAGATATTCATATCCGTTTTGTCCGTCTGGAATACGCCCTTGTTTAAAGAGGTCTATTAATTCTGTTTCAGCGGTTCTAACCGCTGCTAATGTTTCTGGTTTTACGTCTTCGTACGATGTTTGAACATCATCGTCTATGTCGTATAGTTTTTTAGTATTTCTAACAACAGGT
>Ga0233449_1001976_pt1 | contig 17142 bp, 16 predicted proteins | sample SI_124_October20_FD_183012 | JGI IMG/M metagenome (GOLD analysis project Ga0233449, IMG submission 183012) | Seawater microbial communities from Saanich Inlet, British Columbia, Canada - SI_124_October2016_200_MG | ecosystem: Environmental > Aquatic > Marine > Inlet | place: Canada: British... | reverse complement strand
GGTCTTGCAATACCAAATAGGTGAATCCTAACCTCTCTTGGAATCAACTGTCTTACTTCATCAACAATATATAGAATGTCTTTGGTAGTTGAACGAACTAATCCACCAAGTCCTAAATATTTGTATCCCATTTTTACATAACGCTGGGCAGCTTTCGCATAGCTGGATGGATCCCAACCTTGAACAGCTCCTACTGGAGTCCATTTAAGATCTCGAGCCCGATGTTCTTTCAAGAATTCTTCAGCATTATTAATCGTTAAGTCATAACGGAACTGCCATTGATCCATAGTGGCTTTAACAATAAGATGGTCAACAGATACTCCAAAATCAAAACCTAAATCAGTGTAATAGTTAAGTACATTGTCAGTGGTATATGGCGGAATTTCTTCCATAATATAATCAAACGCACCACAATCACCCATAATCGGAAATTCTTTCGGAACCCTTAATAGTCTGTGTACACCATACTTATTAATAAGTTCTTTTTTGCTTTTACTTTTTTCAGCAACAGCACGTGAAACGAGGATACCATCATAGTTTGGTTCAGGATACATCTGATGAGCATAGACCTCATTATTCCAGTTGCCTGAGCCACCAGAGTGAATGTCATTCAGAAAATCATAATCTGGATCAACTAGATCATCCCATTCCGGAATGAAGTAGTTTAATTTTTTTCTGTGAGGTTTTTCTCTCCACGAATCACTAAGGTTTATGACTTTATCTACTTTCGGGTTGACAAGAGTTTTTGGCCGTTTTGCTTTTATTATTTTTTCCCGTTTTGATACTGTTTTTGATTTAGGCTCCCTTAATAAATTTACTAATAGGCTTGGATTCTGGACTAGTTCTAACAATCCTTTCTCACTATTTTGAGATAACCCTTCTGCAAACCATTCGAGCACGCGACCTTTGAGTGAAGTCACTGCTGCACCATATATTTTAGCTTCGGGGTTGCCCAAAGGCATTGCAAAGATGTTTTTTGTTTGTGGTATATTTTTTATTTCTGCCAAAGCAGTAAGAAAAATATATGCTTGGGTATCTGGGAGAGTTTCTGGCAATGCAATAGCCCTGAGATATTCCTTTCCCAACAAAAAGAAGGTCAGATCATACTGTCCAAGTAGTTTTCTTACCTCATCAGGTAGTTTAAGAAACTCTCCCCACTCCCTCGATTCTTGTGCACCCATAGTACTGAAAGTTACTTCATATGGAACAACCTTTTCATTTTCATTCAATAAACCATACCCAGCAGAGACTATCTTTAATTCAAACTCATGTTGATGGAAAGTACTACGCAATTTATCTAATGCTCTCATCAGACTAAGATGTTGGCCACCTGTATAAAGTTCTTTAGCAGAAACTTGGTTCTCTTGTAGTTCTTTGGTTCTATTTTTTAAATGTTCATTCCCTGCACGGAAATCTTCGATTGTTAATTGGTTTTTTGGTTTACTCTTTTTATTTCCAGTACAAGAAGTAAGGATTAGGATGCGCATTATTTTTAAATTTCAATTAGATTATTATGTTTTCAGATAAATATTTTTGCATATATATTTTAAGTGAATCTTTCTAATAGTGGGTCTGGAATTCCTCCTTCTACAAAGCCTTTGTCTCTTAATTTACAAGCAGGACATTGTCCACAAGGAGGAACTTCACCATTGTAACAAGTATGACTCCAGGCCAAAGCTTCAAGTGCTCCAACTTCCTCAGCGAACTTGACTGTTTCAGACTTTGTCATCCACATCAGTGGTGCGTGTATCGTTACATTAGACTCCATACCTAAATTTATTGCTAGTTGAATAGCCTCAATAGTGTTTTGGCGGCAATCGGGGTAACCACTATAATCTGTCTGACAAACTCCTGTTACCAAATCTTTAATTTTTCTTTGATAAGCAAAAGCTGCTGCAAAGGTAAGGAAAATTAGGTTTCTACCGGGTACAAAAGAATTAGGAAACTCTCCTTCTTGTGAAGATTCATCAACTGCTTCTTTCCCTGTCAGAGAATTACCTCCCAATATACCAAAAGTATCTATGGGCAGGATCGTATTCTTTACTCCGGCTAACTTTGCAATCTTCTGAGCAGCTTCTAGTTCAATCCGATGCCTTTGTCCATAATCGAAAGTTACCGTTTCTACAGAATCAAATTCGTTGATCGCCCAAAAAAGGCATGTGGTCGAATCCTGACCACCAGACAAAACGACAATCGCGGAAGTGATGTTGCTTGACATATTTTTTTGCACTTAAATAAATTTTTGTTTAGGAATGGACAATAAGTAACATTTTTGATGCAATTTAGCAATAATTGAGATTCGCATTTCAATACTGGCTAAAAAATAATCTTATTTACTTAGACAGGGTAACTTCGTCCAATTTGTGGGCTACTGGGACAGGAGAGTAAATGGAAGTAAATTTTCTAAAATATTCACGATCCGTTCAAGAAAATATTAGTTGATGATTTTTCCCTGTTTGATAAAGGAATATGATTGATTTTTCCACGGTTATCGTACATAAAAAAAAAGTTTTTTTATGCCTTATTAAGATAGGAGCACTCCCCTTTGGCACACCCGAAAAGGGGCAAAGATTATGGTTATAGACTGCAACACAAAATCGTTGTAAAATTAAATATTTTGATCATGTTTTTAATCTTTCCCTTCAAAGTAGAAGGGCAAATTGTATCTTATAAGACACATTTTAAGTTTTTCCACATCACGAACTCTAACCCTTTCAAATGAATATACTGGGTCATCTTCTAATTCGATTTCCATGCCTATATCTTTTTTTTTCTTTATCATTTAATTTTGAAAATATTTCGAGTCCAGGTCGATAAAAGGTAACTATCTTGTGTTCATAAGCAAAGTCATCTAACCATTCGTCAAAACTTTCTTCTGAGTCAAAATCATCTCTCCACTCGGATTTATCATAAACATCTCTATTAGTATTGAAGTTTGATCCCATCATGATTTTTCCTTTGTCATGTATAAAAGTCACTGAAATATCATAATTACCATCCTGATTCCAACTAGATGCTGTGATATGTTCACCTGAAACGCCATCAAGTTGGATTTGTAATTTAGACTCTAACTTAATAAGTTCTTCAATTAGTGTCATACTCTGAAATTACAAAATATTAAATTAGTAGTATTTAAATTTTAAAAAATTAATTTGGAGTATCAACCTCTAATTTAGGTATTATTTGTGATGAATTTTCTATAGTTTGAACTCCATCTTCAACTTTTCCAACCACCAAACCATCTTTATCGTACTCTATTGTATTCCATGGTTTATGATCTCTGAATTCTCCGATAATATGTTGTCCGCTAGGGGCACTAAGATTCCCCTGACCATGCCACTTCCAGTCTTTGTATTGCCCTTCATATTTATTTCCATTAGGCCAAGATGCAGCTCCCCTAAGTGGAGAACCCAATATCCATACTCCTTTAATTTTATAACCATTCTCAAACGTTAATGAGCCTTCTCCGTGCTGCTCTCCATCTTTCCATTGACCTTCATAATTTCCTAAATCAACTTTAGTTAATATACCATTCCCATTCTTCTTACCATTTTTCCATTGTCCTACATACTTTTCACCATCTTCTTCGGTCTTAGTTCCTTTGCCATGAAATTCACCACCTTTGAATTCACCCTCATATATAGAACCATCTGGAAAAGTAAATACCCCAAGACCATTTAAATCCCAATTCTTGAATTCACCTACATACTTAGCCCCGCTGGGCCAAGAGTAAATGCCCTTTCCATCTCTTATTCCTTCTTTCCAATTGCCAGAATACTTTTCTCCTTTAGGAAAAATTTCTATCCCTTTACCATGCCTCAGTCCATTCTGATGCTGACCGATATATTTAGTCCGATCAGATAATGTATGTACCCCAAATCCATCCTTTAATCCAAATTTCCAGGATCCTTCATATTTGCTAGTTTTAGAGTATTTGACAGTCCCTTCACCATGAGCAAATTCTTCTCTTAAAAACATCACCTTTTCTTTTGAAGAATCACTCATGTATTTAAGTAAAAATCTGTATATTTCAATTTATTCGTCTTTAGGATTCTAACGTTTTTTATCCTTATCTTCTTCTCTTTTGCGTGGAGAGTAGTACAAATCAAAATGTCTCTGAGCACTATCCTTATATACTTTTTTTTTCTTCTTCTCTTCTCTTTTGCGTGGAGCGTAGTACAAATCGAAATGTTTCTGAGCACTCTTTCTGCTTTTTTGTGTATGTCCATTTCTAATACCGTCTTCAGCAACATAGTTGTTTCGATTAATTTCCTCAACTCCACTTTTCTTATCTTCTATTGATTCCTCCAACAACTCTTTGATTCTTTCTTTCAATCTAGGAGAAGGTTTAAACCATTCATTCTCATTTCTTATTCTTTCTTCATGGAATTCTCTATGAAGATTAGATTCATCCTGATAAGTTCCCTCAATATATCCTAGAAGAATTAGTTTATTGGAATTACCAGTTTGAAACTCTTTTAGTCTCCCATTGGGATGTTTTTCAGAGAAACCAATCTTAATATCCCCTGTTTCTTCCATTTGAATGAAATATACAAATCCATCACTCATTTTAATCATTTACATAAGAAGTTAGAAGAATGTAAATATAAAAACTAATTGATACTTGATACTTTAGTAAAAGTAAAGGATAATAATATTTAATATCAATAGAGAACCGGTTAGGTTTGCATCGACACATCCTGTGTCGTCCCGGTCAGCAACCTTTACAGGCGTGTCCTGAAGGTGCTTTGCAGAAGCTTCGTTTGATCGAAGAACGATATGGGTGAAAGCCAAAATGCCTGAGACATATTTTAAATTCAAATTTCAAAACAGGCCTTAAATTATTTCTACTTAAATGGATTACTTCGTCCATTTTTTATGTGGAAAATTATACTTTGACTCTATCGTACAATCCTAATTTTTAGGAGAGTAATGGCTGACTCAATGGAAGAAGAGCTAAATTCTTTATGGATTGAAGTTGAAATCCTTACTGGCACAAAGTACCTCAAAAGAAAAATCCCCCCTGATGTCTCAGATCATTTTAGTGATGAGACAAATCAAGTGATACGTAATCTAAAAGACTTGAATCAGAGGATAAATAACCGCAGAGATGTGCGCTTATTATCTCGGATGCAACAGGAGCTGAGGAATGATGGAGAAATGTCTCCAGAGATGTACCTTTGGTGGGTGAACAGATACTAATTGATAAATTAAATTTAACGAACAATCGGAGAAGAAATAAATATGGGAAAAGAGTACAACGAAAATGGATACACTATTCAGTTTGTGGATGGAAATTCTGGAGATGTAATCTGCAACTACGATGATGGTGCTGAATACCAAGGAGAGTGGCAAGATGGTAAAAGACATGGTATCGGGACATACACTTACCCTGATGGATTAAAGTATGTTGGAGAATGGAGTAATGGGAAAAAACATGGTCAAGGAACTAACATTTGGACTGATGGAGTTAAGTATGAAGGAGAATGGAAGAATGGGAAATACCATGGTCAAGGAACATACACTCATCCGGATGGGAATAAGTATGTAGGTGAATTCAAGTATGGGTCATCAACTGGTCAAGGTACTTACACTTACCCTGATGGAGCCGAGTATGTTGGAGAATGGAAGGATGGTAAATATCATGGTCAGGGGAAATTCACTATAACTGAATTTCATAAGTATGAGGGGGGATGGAAAGAAGGGAAACTGAATGGTCTAGGAGTATGCACTTACCCGAATGGAATGAGATATGAGGGTGAATTAAAGAATGATAAAAGACATGGGCAGGGGATTTTAATTGCTGCTGATGGAGAAAATTATGAGGGTGAATTTGAAAATGATTTTGCTCATGGAGAAGGAATTTTTACATGGGTAGATGGAGTTAGGTCTGAAGGTATATTCAGAGATGGTGGTCCTTGGAATGTCATCGGGTATGACGAAAATAATGAGATCTGCGGAGCAATTGTCGATGGAAAGTTGCAAGAAGTTTATACAAGCTCTCCGATGTGTGCAACCCAGGATGAATATCAAGAACAGCAATCAAAAATACTAACCCAAAATAGGAGATAAAATATGGCTAGTTATAGAGGATCAATTCCAGAAAATGATCCAAGGCATAATGAAGGATTCAAAATAATCGGATTTAATAATGAGTCAAAGTGTGATGATTCTGCAGAAGATCAAAAGTTGATTGAATACCTGCCGGAATCATCCAGGGAGCATGAAGTGATAGGCAAGTGGCTTAGTCTGATGCAAGAAAGGGGAAAAGGTCTGCTTCCAAGCAGTAATGTCCCTGCTAACAATATGTCAGGTGATCTTGAACTCGATAGTGTAGTTGCGTCAATAGTGCTCGATGCCCTGAAGGATCGTTTACCCAACTACAGGTGGTACGATCGGGAAGGTAATCTCAAGTCTGTTAGAGGCAAAAAAGTTATAAAGAAAAGAAAGATACAGTTGCTTCCTAATCATCTATTTTCAATAAATTGGGCCTATTCTGCCCCAGGATTAGACTGGCCTGAGTCTTATTCGGTTACGTATGTCCCAAGTCACAATGTCCGTATTGTATCCACATCATCAGACAGTACCGATTGTTATGGCTATACTGATTTGGCAATAGGATGGTGTAAACCTTATAGAACTCCAGAGTATGGAACTAAAAAGGTTATTCAGTCATGGTGGGGAAGGCTCCACGAATGGATAGGTCATCCTTGGGCAGATGTTTATTCAGAGGGCTTAGTTGGTGCTGATAGAGCAGAGAAGTGGGGCCTAGAAGTTTATGGTTCCAGAGCAAACTATGATTTTTAGTAATAAAATATAATTAATTATAAGCCTTCCTTAGTATAGAGCTCGGGAAGGTTCCTAATAAACAAAATTTTAGTAGGTAATTATGGAATATGATCCAAAGCAACTTGAAATATTAATGCACAAGGTAGCTTTCACTCTTGGAAGCAAATTGGAAGGTCTACTTTACCAACAACAGAACATTCTAGATAACCACTTAAACAATCTCATGAATGATCACTACGGACAGGCAGATTCAATAACTCCTGATGAAATAATAGGAGCATACGAAATTGCAACCATACATAATGGGCATCCGAGTTATTTTTTATGTGGTTGGGAGGAATTTTATGGAGAATGATATGAGCAAAACACACAAATACTTTCAACAAGAACTTGGATTGGACAAAAAAACCTCAGAGGCTATCAAAATACTTATGGATGAAGGTTTACTGGAGCCACTAATAGTTGAGTTGATGGATGCTCTAGAAGCTAAAGAGTATCAAAATACAACCAGTGGGGGAAATTCTTATCCACTTTTGAAAAAAACAAAGGAGGTAATGACTCCTACTAGAAGCAGAGCTGGTTGAGTCGAGCGGGCTCCCGCTTAAAACAGTGCGAGAAATACCGGAGGAGAATTAACAGAGCTCGTTATGCTAACCATCACCAAGAAGGGCTGTTTAATCAATAAATTTCAAAAATTTTAAAGAGGTGAAAATGAAAATTTTTAAAATAAAAGACAAAGAAAAAGTGATTCATGAAATAAAACGAGATTTGAGGAGTCCGATGGTTTTTCGAGGACTGTTAGTTATTGGTATGTTTTTACTTATGATAATATATCAAATCATATGTTGGAATTCATATTGTGGATGAATAGAACACAAGGATATGCGTGTATGAAGGACAAAATCATAGTGTGGAATCATTTCATAAAAATCATTGTAATATTATTATAGAAAGTAAATCTTTCTACTCATTTGAAATTTAAACTTTATATCTGAAGAATTAGTTTTACTTTATTCTACAAATTGACTAAATATAGACAAGATGATGGTGGTACTCAAAAAAATACGATAATTACTACAAAGTTGATCAAGTTTGAGCAACAGCAGTTTAGATATTAATTTGTTAAATATTATTGATTTCTAGATAAAAAATAGAAAATATTTCCTGAAATAGCTTAATGGTCTAGATATGGAAAAAGCAAATAGCTGTATTTTCAAAAAAGAAGCAGCGATAGACAAAACAATGTTAACTGATATATGTGAATGGATATATGAGGAAGATTTTTCTAAAAAAAGTGAGGAAGAAATTTTAGATTGCCTATTTGATAATGATGCTCACGGCGCCGCAAAAGCAAAAATTATGATTTCACTCTGTTTGATTATCTACTCAAATGCCGACGAATTATTCGATAATAGTAATTTAAGGAGACAGCTAGTTAAATTTATAAAAGATAATTTACAGACCAGCAAACTTAATAAATTGCTAAAATTAAATAACCAATTAAACGATAAAGAATACATTGACGCAATACAAAATAGTCTTGATGTATTTAATCAAGAACATCGCAATTTTAGGGTAAATACTAATAATATTTCAGAATTCTTAAATAATAGTCAAAAATTTTTTGATATAATTACAAGGTCTTTACCAAATAATATTTTACACACATTAGATGATGAGTATGATTTAGACAAAACGTTTTTTACTAATTTCACTCGCCTTTGCAAACAATACCATAATGCAGATGATTTTAATAAAGTTCAGCATTCCCAGGATCTTTTAGACATAATAAGTGATAAAAACAATAAAACATATAGAACAGATTATGTAACCAAAGAAATAATAAATTTGTTGAATAAATTTAAATCTGAATTACTAGAACAGCTAAAAGATGAAGACAAGTTTAAGACCACAGAATTAAATTTGCGGATAGATGAACTTATAAATCGAAGCTATGCTTTTGAAGAAAATAAAGAAATAACATTTGAATTGGAAATTGAAAATGTCGGGTCATCTATTGCAAAGGATATCGAAGTCATTTTAACAACAGATGACGGGATAAGACTAATAAGTACCTTCAATAATTTCTCTCTCAAAATAAATGATTCAAAAACGATAGTATTTAAAGGTATATGCACTGACAAATTCCTGACAACAAATGAAATTATGCTTGAAATACAGTATAAATGGAAAAATCACGATGGGACAATAAAAGATTATGGAATTATTGTAGAACTCAATGGCCAAGAAAGGGACATTGATTGGGATAAATGTAAAATTGAAAGACCATTTAGTACCGAAACCGTTGACAATGAATCTGACTTATATGGACGTAGTGAAGAATTAGAGAAGACATTTTACGATATCGTTTCTAATCAGAACGTTTTCATTCACGGTCAAAAAAGAGTCGGAAAAACTTCATTTGCCAAAGTCCTTGCTGAAAAATTAAAAGATCATAATATTTTTGTCAATTTCATAAGCCTAGGAGGAGTTGATAAAACGGACACAACAAAATTCATAAATAGCCTTGGTGAGAATATATTGTTAAATTTTGATGGTTCGACTCATAATAAAAAAAATTTAGAGGAGAATGAATTTAATGGTTCTCTTCATAAATTAATTAATCACTTTGACGATTTAAAGATATCCAATGAGAATAATAAATATGTAATATTCATCGATGAATTTGATGAGCTACCAGCAGATCTAATATCAAATGAAAGTATAAGCGACGCTTTTTTCCACAATTTAAGAGGACTTAGTCAATTAAAAAATGTTGCATTAGTATTTATTGGTGGAGAAAATATTCAATTAATAAAAAAACATACGGACCGCTTTAATAATTTTAAAGATCGTCAATTAGATTATATACAAGAGAAGTATATGAGTGACTACCACGATTTGATTAAAAAACCTTCTGTCATGAATTTGGTTACTTTTGGAGATACTATTTTAGATCGTATTTATAATGTCACTTCAGGTAATCCATATTTTACTAAATTATTATGTGCATCAATTTGGGCTAGAATTGTTCATAAAAAAGAGTTGCATGTAGGCACAAAAGAATTAGAGGAATCAATTAATGACACAATACATGAGTTAGATATACATAATGTTAACTATTTTTGGCATGACAAAATGCCATTAATAAATGATGAGTATGCCCGTAAGCTTGCTTCAGATAGACGTGATTTTTTGAGATATTTTGCAAATAGTAAAAAGGCTGATAATCCAGGGGAATATGAAAAGCAAAGCATCATTGACGAATATGAGTCTAGAGGCATATTATCTATTGATGAGAATGCAAACATGAAATTACGGCCAGAAATTTTTGAAAAGTGGTTGTTGGAATATGGACATAAACAAATAAAAGACACTTATGCAGATGAGGAAATAAGAAAAGAATATGAAGAACTAAACAAATCAATACATGTAGAAAATCAAGAAATTCACGAATTGATAGAAGATTATGGCTTATATAAAGGTAGTGAAATAACAGTAGAGTCAGTTAAAACTTGGCTAGAAAATTTTAAAGATAATAAAGAAAAAAGAATATTTTTTGATTTACTTAAAAGTGTCGAATTCTACACAGAAACCAGAGTTAGGGAAAAATTTATTACAATTTATGAAGAAAATGTTAGGGGTATTAAAAGGGAAATCAAAGCAACATCTGATGAAATGGTTGACAAAAAAAGATATAAACAAAGAAGAGATGATATTCTACTCAGTAGTGCTGATAATTTGAGTAAAAGTGGATCTTTTTTGTTAAAACCATTTGCAGATGTTAATAAAATATATCATAAAAAAATAATTGATTTAGAAAAGATTTCTGAGAATGAATTAAATGATCACAATGCTATCTTATTTATTGATGATTTAGTTGCTTCTGGTGGACAGATTGATGAAAAAATAAAAAACGTTTTAAAAATAGATGGTATAAAAACGTTTTTAGAAGATAAAAAAATTATTTTTGCACATTTACTTGCTGACCAAAAGGCAGTTCAAAAATTGGAGGAAAAATATTCTGACTATCCAAATCTTTCCATCTATTATCATGAATCAATAAGTGAAAAAAATAATTTTTATACTGCAATTCAAGGAAACGAAGGTTCAGAAAATGATGAAAAAATAATAAGAGAATACTGTAACAAACTTGGTAGTCGTCCTATGGGTTATGGTGAAATGGCATTGACTATAGTCTTTTATTATAGTTGTCCAAATAATTGTCTCCCAGTTTTGTGGAAAAAAAATAGAAAAATTGAAGGAAAAGAATTCGTACCTTTATTTGAAAGGTCATTTAAATAATTGTTTTAATTGCTAAGGAGAAGTAGCAGTCGTTTATACATTACCTATGATTGATATTATTCTATTATGAATTTGTAAAACAAATTGATAGACGATGGGTTTCATCAAGACTGTAGAAAAAATACTTGGTATTAGGCCAATTGAAATTGGTGAACTTAACCGTCGATCAACACTTGAAGTCAAGAGACTGAGATCAAAGGAATTACCCAAGGAGGACCTAGATGGTATTATAACAACCAGTGAATATAAATTGGTTGTTGAACTATTAAAAGGAGGTGTGCCGATTGTATTTGTGACAGGAAATGCGGGTACAGGAAAGTCGACGTTAATTCGTTACCTCAGGAATGTTTTAGATAAGAGACTCGTTGTGGTGGCACCAACAGGCGTTGCTGCGCTCAACGTAAATGGAGTCACAATACATTCGTTTTTCCAGTTTCCACCAAAGATCCATGAGGAGGAAGACATTAAGTTCCTTTATGATAGGAAACTCTATGAGAAACTGGAGCTGCTTATCATTGATGAGGTTTCAATGGTACGTGGAGATATAATGGATAGTATAGACAAATTCTTGCGTAAGAACCGGTCGAATAATTCACCATTCGGAGGAGTCCAAATTCTATTAATAGGCGACCTTTTCCAACTACCACCTGTCGTACCAAATCATGAATGGGATGTACTCAAATTGAAAGGGTATGCTAGTCCGTATTTTTTTAGCTCTTTCAGTCTCCAGAAGACCTCACTTGTACCTTTAGAATTAAATTCCGTTTATAGACAAGAAGATCCTTCATTTGTAGATCTTCTTAATCAGATACGTATAGGTGAAAACCTAGAATTCGTAACTTCCGAAGTAAACCGAAGATGCTCTCAGCGGAAAGATTTAAATGTAGATATTACTCTAACTTGTACGAACATGAGAGCGGACCAAATCAACCAACAAGAATTAAAGAATTTAGTTACCAAAGAGTACTCATTCAAAGGAAAAATTGTAGGCAAGTTCTCTCTAGGACATGATAAATTACCTTCCCCTTTCGATCTCAGATTAAAAAAAGGTGCTCACGTTATGTTCACACAAAATAGTAGTCTCTGGGTAAACGGGACAATAGGAATCGTAAGGGATATTGATCCACAGATGATTCGTGTAGAAATTGTTAATAACGGAATGGTGTGCGATGTCGGACTTGCCACTTGGGAGTCCTACAGATACTCTTATGACTCAGGAAAAGACCGAATTGTTGCAATTAAAGTTGGACATTATACCCAGTACCCACTGATGCTTGCTTGGGCTATAACAATCCATAAAAGCCAAGGGAAATCACTTGATAAAGTTATGGTGGACTTCGGCAGTGGGGCATTCGCTTTTGGCCAAGTCTATGTAGCACTTAGCCGCTGTCGTTCAATCGAAGGAATCAGCCTTTTAAGTCCAATTCAAAAAACTGACGTTAAATGCGATCCAATAATAAAGCGATTTTATTCCACTCTGGAACAAGAATTGGCTTGACATTGAATGACTTATTTGCTATTATTATTTCAAATAGAATATATATATCCTATTTTTGTAAATAAGGGATTTATAGTTTCCCCGACACATTTCCTTTCCGAAAAAGGCCTGTTTCCTAAGGCCGAGTTTCAATTAAATCTTAGTTTTTTTATTTGCTGAGCATCTCAGTAGAGATTGTTGTTTCCAAATTCAGTTTTTTGAAGAGTGTTGAACTTCGTCAAAAACAATGAATTCTAAATATTAACCTAAAATACTTTGAATCAAGCAAAGAAGTAATCTTAGTGTGCAATATTTCAATAACTTTTATTTAAAGGTAAAAAAATGAAAAATATTAGTTATCAATATTTGGTTGAAGAACTTGGATTAACTCCCCAAAGAATTCAAGAAATTGTTCTCGAGGCACAACAAAATTATGGGAAATCCTTAATGATGATTGATAAAGCATTGATCGAAAAACGCCCGCTGGCAGAAGAAGAGTTTGAAGCATTTTCGCCATTCAATGTTCAGTTTGAGTTAGAATTAGAGTCTAATTATTTATCAGCAACTCTCTCTAATTTTTCAATTGAGCAGCTAAAGTAAAGGTAAATCCAAGAGTAACTCAAGTATTTTTAACCCTTAAAATATGAGGACACATGTTAGGTGCAATGATTGGAGACACTTTAGGTTCTAGCTTTGATTGTTATCCTATGAAAACCAAGAAGTTTGAACTTTTGGATAATAAATCACATTTTACCGATGATACTGTAATGACAGTAGCAGTAGCAGATTCATTAATGAAAGGCTTGCCCTATGTAGAATCACTCCAGAAGTGGGGAAGAAAATATCCAAGGGCTGGCTACGGTGGCTGGTTCAGAAAATGGATACATCAAGATGATCCTAAACCTTATAATAGTTTCGGCAATGGCTCTGCAATGCGTTGCTCAAGCGTGGGATGGCTATTTGAAGATGAAGGATCTGTGCTTGAAGAAGCAAAGAAGAGTGCTGAGATTACACATAACCATCCTGAAGGAATCAAAGGAGCTCAGGCAGTTGCTCTTGGGGTTATGATGGGAAGAAAAGAAAGTTCTAAAGAGGAGATAAAAGAAAAACTAGAATCTCTTTTTGATTATGATTTAAGCCAGAAACTAGAGCAAATCATACCAAGCTACACTTTCGATAATACTTGCCAAGGCTCTGTTCCTCAAGCCATCATTGCTTTTTTGGAGTCTACTGATTTTGAAGATGCAATCAGAAATTCTATTTCTCTAGGTGGTGATGCAGATACCCAAGCCTGCATTACTGGTTCATTAGCAGAAGCATATTATAAGAATATCCCAGATGAAATAGCTTCTTTTGTTAAATGGAGGATAGAGGATGATCTTTTAGTTGTATTAGATCAATTCAATTCAATTCCGAAATAATTCCCTGTCAAGTCTAGTCTAGTTAGTAAATCTCATTAATAAATTAATTTAATCTACATACAATTATAAGGGATAAATATGGCTATTAAACTAGAATTCTTCGATATCATTATACCAATAAAAACTATTGAGAAGAAGTATCCAGGAGGTTGGAAGCAATGCTTAATAGATCATAACGGTAGTATTGGTGGAAAAGTTTGGTATGATGAACATCTTTTTAGGGATGGTGCTATGAGCCCGAATGATATTAATTACCTAGTTGAATGGTGGAGTGATAAAGGTTTTGATGCTTACGACGAATCCGAGAAACCTAAATGGTTAGATTTTTGTGTTGTTCAATCTATCTTTGGTGGACCAACTTTGCCTTGTGAATGGATTGAGGTGCGTGGTAGAACTGCGCATTTAAAGAATGAGACTATTGGTCTTCTTGTTGGTTCAGAATGTAAATTCAAAGTCAGTTAAAAACCTTTAAGATAGACACAATTTGTCATAAATTCGTCACATATATGAAGAAAATAATTGACAGTAATTTGGAAAATTTGGAGCTAAAATTTGTACTAATTTTTTGCCATTAACTTACAATATAAGTCCATATTTGAGGAGATATGACAATAATTAATATCCTTCATACTACTTATAATATTGACCTTGTTAGTTATGTTTTGTCTCTGAATACCTACTGTTTAAGTTTATAAATTTGAATAGTACTAGGCTTAAAAAAATAAAAATAATTTTGCGCCTATCAATTCTGGGGCAGACGCTCTTAAAAACGTCAATTCTCCCCCTACAGCTAATTTATAATAAATAGATCACATTACATAAAAAATAAATATCCTTTCAACTACGATCTATATGAGCATTCTGAAAGGCATTTTAAGGGCATATACTAACTCCAAACTGGCTAAAATAATTAATTGTTAAATCACCTCTTCTACAAGCTGACTGGGTATATAGTGGGTGGATGTATTCCCCCAGGAAAATAAACAAAGGTTGCGTATGGTGATGTCCTGCATATGACCGGCCCCCTATTAACCTCCAAGGGGGTATTTCAATTTAACTACATTATTAATTTTAATGCTTCCATTATCGATTTCCTCACTAATAGCTAAATACATATTAGCAGCGCCCGGACATTCACTTAGCACCGCCTCACTTAAATGGCCCCCACCAGTTCATTATCAATGATCTGAACAAGCGGGGATCTTCCCCGTTTTGTATTCAAGCGAATCAGGCCGGATTCCTCCATCAACCTGAGTGCCGTGTTCTTAGAATTACCACACACGCCCCATTTCAAGCAAGTCTGGTTTGTGACCTTGATGCATCCAGATGTACTTCTTTGAATGTCGCTACCCCAAAGTTTACTTCGGTATGCAATCCCCCAAATAATCAATCCAACAACACCAGCTGTTCGGGAGATATTGGAAGCCTTTTGGAGCCATTTTAGTGGCAATGGACCCCTGATATATTGCTTATACTGCCTTGATTTTGATGTATTTTTGAGTATAGAAGAATCTAAAGACATAATAGATAATAATAATATCAGGTTACGGGTTAACAAAATATGAGAGGTAGACGATTGAACATGCCCATAAATTGATATGTACTAATCTTCACAATTTACTTTCTAGAGTAGATTCATAATCTTCCTCCACATGCCCGCCCCACGTTCATCAAAATAACGATCCGGCCAATTGACAAACTCCGTATCGGTTTTCAGCCGGAACCCCTTGAGTATTAATTCTGAAGCTTCCTCCATTGCCTGCTGGGTATCTAAAGCAGCCTTATCTATAAGGTTTAGCGGAGCCTGAATAAGCAGGGCATCATGAACGGTTGCACATATTTCCACTCCAAGGTGATGTGCATTGATAACAGCAACTCTGAGCATTTCGCTTCCGTTACCTTGCATTGGAAAATTTGCCAAAGAACGCATATTTGGACCCTCTTGGGCATTGATACGTGGTGGGACCTTCATTTTCCAACCCATAACAGTTTGCATTTCCTGCATTATAATCGCTGTTGCGACCGTGTCATGACTCCACTTCCAAAAATCCTGATAGCAGTTCTGGTGATGACGTAATAGTTGCCGCCCAGTTTCCACCGGTTGGTTGAGATTCTGCGCCATGCTTTCCGACCCAAGTCCAAAAAGAGTGCCTAGGGCACATGTTTTAAATTGAGCTCTTTCCCTGGGGTGGCTTTCTGGAGTTGCATCATCAGGCACGGCACCCGATTGCTTAGCAAACGTGATGTATGGGTCACCACTTTTATAAGCTTTCTGCATGGCCTTATCGTTTGACAATGCGGCAGCAATCCCGAATTCTTGCTGGGAGTAATCCACATAGGCTAAGGCCATACCCTCTTCAGGTTTGATGAGAAACCGCACCCACTTTGCTGGGCCAAAAATGAACTTTGCATTGCTGGGCTGATTTCTACCAGTCTTACTGGCAAAAGGACTTAGCATGCACCTATTCCTACCGTCAGCACCTACGGTCAACTTGAGGTTTCTTGTCTGTGATAGGGTCGACCTCAGTTCTCTCAGTTCCTCCAATTGTGGATATTGAATAGCCTTCCCCCTGAATGTGGAATCCGCCACGTCCAGTTTTCCAGTCGCTGTCCGTGGCCAATCGATGCCGTTACGGGTCAGGTATTCTCCGAATAGACTCATCTTGAATACAGAACCATTAAAGCAGCCATACTCCCTGTCAACTTCAACGGTCAGTCTCTTTAGTAGTTCAGGCCAAGCTCTACGTATTTTATCCAAGTTCTTCTTGTCAATCGGAATCCCCCTGTCTTCTATCTCAGCCAGGCAAACACTGTAGGCACCTCTGTATAGTGCCGTGTCCAGATCAATGTCAGGTGCCATAGCAAGAACTAGGTCATTCAATGCGTGGACATCAGCTTCGCAGTATTTCAAAATAGCCTCTTTTTCTTTGTTACTCCATGGTCCTCCGCTCAAGATCAAATCACGCATACTACTCTTCTTCTCTCCAGTCATCGTGGGAAGACCGTAGAATATCATGGCACCAATCATACTATTACCGCACGGTACTTTTGCTCCATTAGTCCGGTTACGAAACTCGGTGAAACAATCAATTACATTAGTCGGATGCTCCCAACCAAGTACCTGATGGCAAGAACCCTCTGCTCCATACT
>Ga0233449_1001974_pt1 | contig 17151 bp, 12 predicted proteins | sample SI_124_October20_FD_183012 | JGI IMG/M metagenome (GOLD analysis project Ga0233449, IMG submission 183012) | Seawater microbial communities from Saanich Inlet, British Columbia, Canada - SI_124_October2016_200_MG | ecosystem: Environmental > Aquatic > Marine > Inlet | place: Canada: British... | reverse complement strand
AACGCCGACAACGACTGCTTTCAGAGCAGGTGGGCGCATTACGAGATCGACATCGCCAGGCACAATCCGAGACACAAGAAGTTGAAATTAGACTCAATGAGCGTCGAACAGAACTTACTGCAGTTGAGGCTGAAACTCATACAACACGTCGGATGATGGATGACCATGACACAAGGGCAACTCAGGCAGAGGTTAGAGCAGCACACGCACAAGCAGAATTGCGAGAGTTGATGGAAGAACGCCGTACATTATTGCGAGAACTCGGTGACTTAAGTGCCAGGAGAGGGCAAAACGAATCTGAATTAAGAACCCTTATTGAGCAGGCGGGGGCACTTTCGGAAGCACATGAAGAAGCACTAGATGATATTGAAGAAGCAGAGAGGATTCGAGCACGTCTCGCCGAAGAACCTCTTGCTCAAGCCCTTCTAGGCGAAGAGGCTTCTTTTTCCGCACTTGGTCCCGTGTTAGATCGCTTGGAGCATGCTAGAGACTTGGGATATTCAGTTACTTTACTCGACCGCGCAGTGGAACGTGGACTTGCAGTCATTCAACACACTGTTGAACATGTTGCAAAAACACCAAGATATCTACTTTCAAGAGAAGTCATGGACCTTCTTGAGAGACAAGCACCAGAAACTGCGGGAACTGTTCGTGGCCTTACACGTTGGTCTGTTCAGCAAAGACTTGAACATCGCTTAGGGGAAACTGTCACTCATGTTGTTTTGGACCTTGAAAGATTGTTAGAGGACTTTGAACAGTCAATAACTATGCTAAGACGCCTTCGTTCAGTACTTGACAGTCTTGATACTCTAGGCGCACCTAGTGAAGAAATAGTAGCACTTCAAAATGCTTGCCGCCGACCTGAAGCACTTCCGCAAATTAGTCAAGCAGCAAGAGGTATTATTCGTAAATCGCTTGATGATATTTACTTAGAATCAGACCAAAGAGATGCTGGAGCGGCAGTAAGGCTTGAACAAACCACCCAGGTTTTGGAAGAATTAATCGATCAAATAGATGGTACTGGGCTTTCAAGTGGAACGCCACAAGGCCCACTTTGGGATTTCCAGCGAAGTGGATTATTACCACATGAATCTCTAGATGGAAATATATCTATCGCAGTACCTAATGATGCTCTAGATGACATGAACAGAAGTATCAATTCACTAGAGGGCACTGAGGGTGTGTCGGAAACTAATCAAAGTGAGCAAGGTAATACTGAAGTTGCTACAGAAAAAGCGCCAACCTTAGAAAATGAGCCTATCCAAGAAATTATTGTAAGCGAACAGCCGGTTTGGCAAGAACTTCCTCCTCCTGAGGATGACCCGCGCCCAAATTCACCCTTAGTTTCATCAATTTCGGCCGCGTTGAATGCCGGTACTGAGGCGACAGCGACCACTTCTGAAAATGACGAGAGGGCAAAACTAGAGGAGGAACTTGCACGACTTGATGCTGCATGGGAAACCCGAAAAACAGGCTTGGACGAGGTAAGTAGTGCTGCTGACTTAACTTCGGGTGCTTTGGCTGCATTAGCGGAATTAGAAAGTGATTTAGCAGATATTGACCTTTAGGGAGGTGGGTATTTTGTCCGATGACCAAAGTTCAACACTAACTCTAGTCGGTAGAGCCGAAACGCTCGGGAAAAAGTATCCGAGTTGGATAGAAAAGGCCATATTAATTCTCGGAATTGCTATTGCTATCATTTTTGGTGATTGGATGTGGCAATCCAGTGGATGGCCAAAGTCATTGTTATGGCTAACAAGCATTTGCCTTCTCCCATTATTTGCAACCCTATTCACTGATTTATTCAGCCGGATTATTTACTACATTCACTCGTCAAACCATAAATAATCATTGTCTGTTGCTACAAACGAAAAATACTTATGCGAATTATCACACATAAGTTTTGACAACTTCTTCTTCTTCTGCACCTTTTACTCGCTGCCTTAGATATTCAACCCAACCGCTAACACGTTGCCAAGGCACGATGAAGCGTAAAGCCGCAGTTAATAGAAGGAATAATAGTGCTGAAATAACTAAACCATAGGTCAATTGCAATTCAATTGATTCCCCTACTTGATTAGCCCATTGACTACCAGATATCCCATCAACGAAATCAAGGAGCATACGATGGAATCCTAATGCAATCATTGTAGTTACTCCGGTTCCCCCAAGCATAAACCCAGTATGCCAAATATGACCATTGAGAATATTATCCATTTGGCGTACATATTCTGGGTCCTTCTTACATGATTCTGGCAAGCGGTAAGCATATTCAAGATAGCGTATTACCGCGAAACCACTTTCCTGGAAGACCATCAATAATACGGCAATTAATATCAGACTAAATTGTTCTTGAGTTATCATTTCATAACCAAAAAGACCTACTTCTGGCTCACCAACTTGAGTTTCAAGAGATAATAATTGGTTGCCAGATGTACCCAATTCATTCATTATCAATGGGAAGGTGAGGATTGCATGAATTGCTAAGAATATTAATGTGAAACCAATGGCCCAACCAATAGATCTTCGAGACAGGCCCCATATTCCTTTTGTACCGAGGATAATAGGTAAAAAGTAAAATCCCATTACCGCAAGCGAAATTATTATTGAGATTGGCCAAACAAGCGAGTCCCATTGTTCAGTTGACGGGGGTTTGAGGTCCCAACTAGTCAGCATATCCCAAGACCAACCCAAGAGCAATGGACCAACAAGAATTATTATCACAAAGCCAGTGAGTCCGAATTTTATCTTCTGTTGTCTTTCAGGCGTTTGGAAGGAAATAAAGGCCATCCCTCCTCCGAAAACTGCACCTAATATTAGAGGCATATAAACGCGCCCTAATCCTGAATTACCAATTCCCGTCATCCATTCCGCCAAAGGCATGCTATGCTCTCCACCACTCTCATTTACAAGGAAATTATTGAACACACTGAGAAGCATTGTGTGGTCAATGCTATTGAGCACATAAGTTTGAAAGACGGTCAAATACATCCAAACTAAAGCAATAGTTGCAATTACTTGGAGAGTTAATATCTGCCATTGTTTGCGCAATATACGTAGGTGAAGAGACCTAATCCCTTCAGACTGGATTTGTACATCTTCTGCCATTCATCTCACCCCCTTAATATCCCCGCACCATTAGTAATGCCTGACTAAGTTCCATATCAGGCATCCAATCAATCACTTGAGCCCCGCTTCCTGCCAATCCAGTTAATCGATTGTTGCGCTCCAACTTCAATACCTCATAAGACATCCTGGGTATTCTACTGACAAGCCTTTCAAAGTCAATGCTACTTGGTGAAAGAATATTGACTTCGTGCCCTCTTCCGACGAGGTCACGCACGGCATGAGGTACAGTACCATCGCCTTCAGCACTTGAAATAATGAAAATTGGGCTTCCACGACTGAAGCGCGGAGCAAGGGAATTAGTTACGGCTTGCAGTGGCATATTTCCTTTTGGTGCCACTCCAGCAAGACTGCTTAAAATCTTGAAATACTGTTTATCTCCAGTATCTGGTTGCAAATATGAAACCTTATCATCAAAAATAGTAAGTGAGACTGAGTCACGACGTTGAATGAAGAAACTTGCAAGACTTGCTGCTGCGACAGTTCCCATTTCTAATGGATTCTTGAGAACTGTTCCAATTCTACTAATATCTCGACTATCAAGAATAATGTAAACATCCGTAACCGCATCACGGCATTTTTCATTTACCATCAACTCTCCTGTACGCGCATATGCTTTCCAGTTAATACTCTTGAATGGGTCTCCAGGAACATACTCCCGTAGGCTAAAGAATTCTGAACCAGGGCCGGGGGTTCTCAATGTTGTTGCACCAGTGTACATTTTAGGGGTACGACTGCGAACAAATGCTTCCTCAATATCTTTGATTTGAGGGAAGATGATAATATCGCTATGGTGGGCTAAAGACATTTCTTCTGCAAATAGGTTGAATGTATTGTTAAAGCGCAAACTCACAGGCCCGATGGAAAAGTGACCACGTAGAGGGCAACGCAGGACATAGCGTATCTTGGTTGTCTCACCGGGACCTAGATTTACTCGCATTGAATTGAGGCCGCTGCGCAACTTCATTTCATGAGGTACATTGTCAAAAATTTCAAGTTGCTGGGTACGACGTTTTGAACGGTTTGTAACTTGTAATTCAACATACAAATCATCTCCTTTGTATAGATTATCAGCAGAAAGGATACGCCTTACTTCTACATCTCCGTGCCCTGAAAGCCATGAATTAATTGCAATAAAGGCGATGAAGGCAATTCCCAAAGTCATCAGTTGATGGTTAGAAATCATCATCCCAATGAGAATCAAGGCGATTCCGCCTACGAAAGAAAAGGCAGCCTTACGTGTCCACATTAGACCACCACCCTCTTTGAACCAGCACCCCATGCTTTGACGCGCTTGACAATTGTAACCATTTGTTCGAGTGAATATTGTCGTTTCTCAAATACAAACTTTTCTAGCACTGGATCTTTAATCAATGATTGTAACTCTCGCGCCGGCATTGAATCGAACTCTTCTCTTGTTAAACCATTAATATTACGTATTTTTGACAAAAACACTTGCTTTATTTTCTTTGGTTCAGCATAAAATCCATAGCGATGAGCATCTCCGAAACCATAGTAAATAATACTGAATACATGTCTCCAAGGTTCAGGGTCAACCTTCTTTATCAATACTGCCTCAAAGGTAACGAAAAGGGCCAAAAAGAGCAAGAGCATCGCCATTGCTTCACTTGTGAAGTAAACTAATAGGAAATATACCATGTTGTAACCATCGCCAACCAAGGCGTTTTGCGGATGCCTACTTTCATCGAATAGTACTTGGCCCTGTGCCTCAAGAGTTGCATCTTCTCCTTCAGCATCAATTAATGCCATTGCAATAAGGTCTATTGCCCACTTGCGGTTGTCATTGATTGGAATTAATTTTGTAGTCTCGCCATAATCACCGCGATTGAAGCCAGAATAATCATACAATGCATTTGAAAGCAAACTTCCATCGGCGACGAAAATAATTCTCCCTTCACTTCCGGCCTTGCACTTTGTAGTTTCACAAACCTCTGCATAGAGGGGGAAATTTTGATTTGCAATATCCGGAGTTTCTGCATTTTGTTCATCTCCAGCCCATATCTCTCCATCACCATTCACATCAAGGGCCGCTTCTCGGCTACTGTTTGCTTGAACATTAGGTGTAGCGAGAGGACTCTTTTTCCCAATTTCTATTTCTAAGGTAGAAGGGCCATTGAGTAATAATTGGTAAGTTCCATTATATTCAATTAGACCTGTGCTAGGATTCCAATGTTGAGCACATAGCCCAGCGGCCTCCTTTGTTGCAACTGGCTGGTCCCAACTTAAACATGGGTGTGCAGAACGCGTATTCTCAATAGCCCAAGTTGGATGGATGCCTAGTGAAGCCGTATCAATTGTATCATTATCCATGCCACACGGGTTGTCTTGAATGCAAGTCCAAACATAATTATAATCAAGACTATGCTCGTAAACTGTATCAAAAAGAGCGTTTCCAGAAAAAGATACTCCAAGTGATTCGCCAAGACTACTTGAATATCCGAAATCATCCATAACAATTACTGTGCCATTTGCTTTTACAAAATCAATGATTGCCTCTACTTCAGCACTAGAATACCCATCTTCATCAGAAAATGAGATGAAACCATCATCGTCAAAGTGAGGGAAAGAAAAAGTATCTCTTTCCATACCCGCAATAATGAAAACAGTTTGCGATGGGTCCTGAATTTCAGACAATAACAACGGACTACTTACTACACTCCCTGTATCTAATCCCATGCCATTGAGTTCATTTCGGAAAGCGGAAAGGTCATCCCATCCATCATCATAAGCAGACAACTGCTTAACATTTTCAAGTTCAATATAGGATGAAACAACTGTGAGGAGTAATAGGATTAATACTCCGTAAAAACCAGCTAGAAGACCTGCTCTCCTGACCTTTTTAGAAATTTTCACCATCGACTCTCCCCCCCATTGGTACAATTCTCAGTCATTGAGCCGAGCCTTTTGGTTTAGAAGGTTACCATTCCCTGCGGACTGAATAAGTCATCAACTTATGTTCGCAAATGCACTTTCATAGCAATTCTATCTACCATTTCTATAGGTACTTTAAGCAAACCATCACTCATTGACCAAGGTAGTTTGCTTGGGTCGAGTTCTGAACCTATTTTTATTAACATATTCATTACATCTCCAGTCTCTACATCGATAATAAAATCTTCCAAAACTCCGAGACGGTCTCCAATTGCATCAACAACCTCTCTTCCAAGAAGTTCGTGGCCGAAACTCGCAGTCATAGGCTCCCTCGTAGGCTCCGCTAGAAGTGCAGGTGCATCAATGATTCGCTAGACAGTTGAACCACATCACATTGATTCAATGCCGACGTATGCATTATTGTCACGCTTAATGTTGGAAAGACCACTAACTAACTTTGTTTCCATTTTCTTGTAATATTCAAGCATTTCAGGTGTTACAGTTGGGCGCACGCGAGTGACTGCTTCTTGGAAGTGTTTCTTTGCTACTGATTTTCTATTTTCCCGCATTGCAATCAAAGCAGCTTCACGGCAAATGGCTTCAATATCGGCGCCAGTATATCCTTCAAGCCCCTTAAGGAGGGATTTGACATCAAATTTACCCAAAGGCATCCCTTCCATGTGGATTTCGGCAATAATTGCTCTTGCTTCTTCATCAGGAGGGGGTACGTGAAGTACTCTCTCAAATCTGCCGCTGCGAAGTAAAGCAGGGTCAATCATTTCAGGGCGATTTGTTGCAGCAACTACAATTACACCATCAAGAGATTCTACTCCGTCCATACTTGCCAATAATTGATTGACTACACGGTTCATTACATCGCCACCTTCACCTTGACTTCCACCAGAACGAATATGAGCAATACTTTCAAATTCATCAAGGAAAATGATTGAAGGAGCTGATTGTTTTGCCTTTTTAAATATTTCGCGAACTGCTCTTTCAGATTCGCCTACCCATTTTGAAACCAATTCAGGCCCTTTGATTGAAATGAAATTAGCACTTGCTTCATTTGCAATTGCCTTTGCCAATAGAGTCTTACCTGTACCTGGTGCCCCAAATAATACAATGCCTCTGGGTGGTTTAATACCAAAATGTTTGAACAGTTCTGGTTTTGTTAGGGGCCATTCTACTGATTCCTTCAATCTATCTTTAACTTCAGTCAGGCCTCCTATTTGATCCCATGACACTTCAGGTATCTCAACATATATTTCTCGTAGAGCGCTTGGCTCTATTTCACGAATTGCTAATTTGAAATCCTCCATGTTTACTTCCATTTTCTCAAGTACTTCAGGGGGAATCGTATCTTCTTCAAGGTCAATTTCGGGAAGATAACGGCGGAGTGCCTTCATTGCAGCCTCTCTTGCAAGAGCCGAAATATCTGCTCCAACGAATCCATATGAATTCTCCAGTACCCATTCTACATCAAAATCATCCGATATTGGCATTCCACGAGTATGGACGTCAATGATTTCTTTGCGCCCATTTCGGTCAGGCACACCAATCTCAATTTCACGGTCAAAACGACCAGGGCGACGCAGGGCAGGGTCAATTGCATCACGACGGTTTGTAGCAGCAATTACGACCACATTATCACGGCCATGCATCCCGTCCATCAAAGTGAGCATTTGAGCAACTACTCGGCGTTCAACTTCACCGCTAACTTCTTCGCGCTTAGGGCAAATGGAATCGAGTTCATCAATAAATACAATTGCAGGTGAGTTAGCAGACGCCTCATCAAATATTTCCCGAAGTTGCTTTTCAGATTCACCATAATATTTGCTGATTATCTCTGGGCCATTTATCGATTGGAAATGTGCATTTGTTTCGGTGGCAACTGCTTTTGCAATCATTGTTTTCCCCGTACCGGGAGGTCCGTGAAGCAATACTCCTTTTGGCGGATCAATGCCAAGCCTCCTGAATAATTCAGGATGTTTTAGAGGGAGTTCTATCATCTCTCTAACTTTTTGCAATTGTGTACCAATGCCACCAATATCTTCGTAAGTTATTCCTGCAGATTGGCCCACATCTTCTTCATCAATGGACTCATCTTTAATGATGATTTCAGTATCACCGGTAACTTGGACAATTCCTTTAGGAGTTGTTTGAACGATTGCAAATGGGAGGGCTTCAGCGAATAATGTCATCCCAGGAATAAAAATGCGGTCACCTGCTACAACCGGTCGTTTGTTGAGACCTCTACGAGCAAAGCCTTCAATTCCGCTGCCAAATTTTACCTTTTGCTTATTTGCCATCACAGGAGATAAGGTCAATTTTTTGCAGGCTTTAACTTCAACCTTTCGAACTTCAACTCTATCGCCAAGGCTAACTCCGGCATTTTTACGAATTATTCCATCAACGCGGATTAAATCCATTGAATTGTCTTCGGGCCTACTACGCCAATAAATTGCTGCAGTGATTCGCTTATTGCCCTTTATTTCAACAATATCGCCAGGCTTTAATCCCAAATCATTTTCTCCAGAAATACGCGCACGACCATGTCCTACGTCAGATGGTATTGCCTTTGCTACCCTTAAAGTCATATTTTCTTCATCTTTGCCTGCCATGGTTGGGCCCCCGAACAATCCCACTATTGTCCGGCCTCTCTTAAAGGCAACACTTGAAGTAGTCTCCAATTGTATGAAGATTGGTGCTCAAACCTAATGCCACGGGTGACTTGAAAGTGAGAAATTATTGAGGTGAACCCCAATCCATTCCGCCGTCTTCTTCGCCATCCCCACGAATGATCAAAATAACTACGCCGATTGCAATTAGCGCCAACACTCCGATCATTCCAAAAATAACTGCTGAATTATCAAATAAGGAGTTTGGAGATGGAGGGCCGTCGTCTCCTCCATCATCAATAGCGACTACAACCCCGAGGCTATCGTCGGTATTCCATGCGCCGAAAACATCAATCGCCTTCACGGTGACTGCAAAGGTTCCAAGCGGCATGCCTGTTCTTGTTTCTAAAGTATAAGTCCAAATGCCATCATTTGCTTGAGCATCATCGCCTTGACCATCATCCCGCATGGATTGCCAATGCCCTTGTTGTCCCGGCGGTGATAAATCTGATAATTCAATTAATACAGAATGCATGCCGTCTACATCAGTAACATGTGCAGTGATTATTTGGGTACCAGTTGATTCTGTAGGCCGAAGAATTGGATTTGCATCAATGCTTACAACATCAATGACAGGCCCATCATTTAGAATAGTCAAGAGGGGGATTTCATCACCGTCAGTATTGACTCCATGAATTGCAGATAATTGCATATCTGTGACAGTAATTGTGGCTCCATCGCCATCAATCATCATTATCTTTATTGCATATTCACCGGGGTTGAGAGCATCCGGAATTTCAATCATTGCACTCCATAATGAAATTATCGAATTATATTCGAGGGGGACTAATAACCCCCCGTCAAGGCGGAAATCAAGGGCTACCTCAGTAACACCATTGCCATCATAAACCTCGGCATTTACAATAATACTATCACCTCTAATAATTTGAGATGGAGTGAATTCAAAGTCCGTTAGGCGTGGCGCTTGATTAAAAATAGTCAAATTTAGAACTCCTTCTGCACTAGCCCCCCAGTAATCTACTACGGAAATATTAGCGGAAAAGTCGCCATGCAATATTCCAGCATATTTGAATTCAGCAGTCCATGTATCATCATTAATACCCTCGTCACCATCAAGACCTTTGTCATTTAATTCAATTACCCCCAATTCAAACTCAGAAAGGTCAACAGAAACGTTAATTGTATTCCAATCAACATCTTCAATTTGCACAAACAAATGTGCAGTAGAACCCATTTCATTTACTACAAGTCCTTCGGTTATTCCGGAAGAAATGATGGAAGGTGGTGAATTCTCAGAACTACTAACAATACTTGGAGAAAGTACTCTTTCAATAGTTTGGCTTTCATTAAACCACAACGGCTCCCCTTGAGTATTTTCAGTTTCTACAACGCGTACTACCTCGGCAATCAGGCCATTTAATACGCCGTTATTGATTACAGAACCGCTCGCTGTGCCATTATCTGCTGCAACATAAACTCCAGTCCATTGAGTGACTGCCAAAGAATGGCCGTCCTTCACCAAAGCACCCAATCCTGTTGCAGACACATGCATTACTAATTCCTCATTATTATCAAGAATTACTTCATCTCCTGGCATCAATGGTACTGGAACAAGCCCCGATTCACGAGAAATGTTCGCTTCTCCGAGGCCCTCTTCGGCATCGGTGGCTTCGGGCTGATTTTGAATGGGCGAATCATTTGGATATTCCTCACCATCGGAATTTTCAAGGATACCAGAACTGTCCCAACGGCGGAAAATGGTGTTGTTTTCCCAATCAATTTGAGGTGTATCGTATGACCAAGTTTCATTATGTTGAGAACCTGCACCTTGACCTCCATTTGACCAACCGCCTACGCTTGTAAGATTCAACCAAAATTGTTGGTGAATTACATTAATGTCAAATTCAGTTCCATTATAATTATTCCATTGACCAGTTTCAGAAATATATCGCAACATGCCAAATTCACCTGAAGCATCACCTTCAATTGTTCCATCAACATGTAATCGGTCGGCCGTAGTTAATCCATCAATACTCTCTTGCTTGATTTCAATAATTGTTCCATTAATATTTGCAGTTCCATTATCTTCCTCATCTGCAGCACCAAAAGTACCGTCTCCATGAATTAAAGAATACTGATCAATTCTAATACCATCTTGCCATTCTTCTGTTTGAACCAAGCGATTTAAATCAATATCGAGGCGGTCATCACCATCAATTATTTCCATTTGAGCATCAGCATCAAAATGTAAATATGAATAAGTCCTAATTCCATCAACATCGATGTTATCAAGAACAAATTGATTTAGAACACCTTCAATCCAAGTTCCATTATCTCCATCCCCTTCTTCGGCAATAGTCAATCCACCATATGCATTAAGAAATATCCTCTCACTATGCGAACCATCCTCATATGAACGGTTGAATATTGCTGAGGTTACATTTGCACTGATTGATGTATTTGAGCCACTTGAAAAGTCGGAAAAGAGCAAATTGCCCATTCCGCGTGCTTCAAACTCCTGTGCATCCAAAACACCACTTTCTGAAGTCTCATTTCGCCAGATAGAAGTTAATGTCAAATCTAAAGTCATTGAATCATCTACTGAATTCTCTGAAACAAATAGAGTGCCAGTACCAAGCTCATTAGCGACTAATGTTGTACCAACACGCTGTTGCCAACCCTGTCCGTCGAAAAACAAGGTGTACATTTGGGTGCCATTTTCATCCTCGTAGTTTTGGTCTATTTCCCATTCGGTTGAAATTGTAATCTCATGATCCTCCAATGGTTCGTTCCATTGAGAAACAGATATTCCTCTTGATGCGAGAACTGTTGAACCATCAAGGACTTCAAGCAATATTTGGTCGGCAAATCCCAAGGCACTTGGAGAAGGGAAAAATGCAACCCATTCACCTGTTGAAGAGGAGCCATTGAGTGAAGAAAGGTTTGTTGTATTCTCATAAACGACTAACCCAAATACATCTTCGTGAAGTATGTGGAAAGTAAGGCTATTGAGGGATTCTGGCTCTGATTCAGTAGAAATTTTCCAAATATGAGCACTGCTAATGCCATCTTCTCCCACCCAATATGCTTCAATCATGAAACTCGATTCTTCGGCCATTGCGATGGGGGCAAAACTGCTTAGCAATAGGCTGCATAAGATCAAGCAGGTGATGCGCGTCCTTGCTTCCATACCACTACTACATACCCTGTCATATTTGAAACCCAGCGGCTCTTGCCTCTAGGCTACTTTGAAAAAGGGTGAACAGATTCATTGTTTAGAACAATATTTCTCTTATTGAAAGTAATAGCGATACATGACTATATTCGCTCTGCGTAACAACCCAAGGGTGAATTACTTGGAAACCTGGCGCCGCCAGATTTGAATTATGTGGCCTTTGTTGGGCTGAGATTCAAGAGTAATAGTTACTCTTCGTCGTCGTCCTCGCCCATGAACTCATCCCAAACCCAAAATGCTACGAGAGCACCGAGGAATGTTCCAAGCCAAACAAGCCAGAAAGTTCCACCTTCTACAGTTCCACCAAGAATATCTTGCATCAAGTGAATTGCAGCATTCATACCATCTGCCATTGAAAGATTGCCGGTACGTTCCAATGATTCCATTAGAAGCCAAAACATTACACCTACTCCAAGTCCGCCATGGCCTTCAACCATTCCAGTACCTACAGTTGCAATCCACACCAAGGTGTAAATCATCATTACTACTAATAGACCTGCTAAAGTGAGCCAAATTCCATCTGCTGCAAATCCACTTGTTTTTACTAAGTCTTCACTTAATACATGCATGTAGATCAAAAATCCACCTGCTGCCCCAGCTAATTGCGCTGCGATATATTTCAAACCATCCTCTGGTTCCATCTTTTGTAGTGCCATTTGAGCTAGGGTAATTGCTGGATTAAGGTGTCCAGCAGAAACCGCCATTGCCATTGTCATCATTAGACCAAGGGCAATACCTGTGAGCATTGCACTGCCAGTTGATGCACCGACTAACACGACTATCATGACACCGAAAAATTCTGCGCCCATTGCTTGCATATCTTTATTCATTCCCATTCATTTCACATCCAATTATTATCGCCTACACTTAGGCGCTTATCATTGCATGTTTTCGGATTAGTTATAAGTAATTCCGTGCGGATACCGGTAAAAAGTAAGATTAAGACACCGAATTATTATCACCGGGCCGTGTACATTACTTAGTGTAATCAAATACACTTACTACAATACCATTGGAAATGGAAGATAAGCACAATAATCCGAATTATTTTTTCTGACAGACTGGACAATAGAAAGTAGAACGCCCTCCTTGAACAATTCTCTCTACCTCTCCAACACAAGTATTAGTGACACATGCTTCACCTTCACGGCCATATACTTTGAAAGAATGGGCAAAATAGCCAAGTGTACCATCTACCGATTTGAAGTCTTTCAATGTTGAGCCACCTGCTGCGATTGCTTCTCGTAATACCTTTTTTATTTCACTTACCAATAATGCAGACCTCATGTTTATTCCGTTTTTTCCAACAATCTTAGCCGATTCAACCAATGGTGATATTCTTGCCCTAAATAGTGCTTCACTAGCGTATATATTTCCCACCCCTACTACGACTTTTTGATCCAATAGTGCCACTTTAATTGCAGTTTTTCTACCACTCAATGATTTGGCTAACACGCTTGCATCCCAAGAATCCAACAAAGGCTCAGGGCCAAGATGAGAAATCAAACGATGTTCGTTCTCGCGGCCCGCTGGAAACAAATCCATTACCCCGAAACGACGTGCATCATTGTAAACTGCAATAAATCCATTTTCAAATTCAACCAATACATGGTCATGTTTCAGCGGCTCATAATTAGCGATTGAACCCCTGTCATTGACTAATGAAAAATAGCCACTCATCCCTAAGTGAACCAACCAATCATCCGCTGTGTTTAGTCGAATAATTAGATACTTCGCTCTCCTTTCAACAGCGCCGACTTCCGCACCAACCATCCGCTTCTCCATATTTTCAGGGAAGGGAAATCTAAGGCCGTCTCGGCGGAGTAATACTTTGCTAATTCGTTGGCCAACCATCTGTGCTTCAAGACCTGCGCGTACCGTTTCAACCTCCGGTAACTCAGGCAAGAGTTTCACTACTCCATTTGCCCAAGAAGGACACGTATGTCTTCCACAAACAAATCTATTGGAATATCTTCTTCGGACCATACCACTTGGAAGTGGCCTGTTTCATCAATAATGTAGGTTGGTTGTGCATGTGCAAATCCATAACCTTCACTGGAGTTGTCCTCATAAGAGATTGGCGCCACACCATATGAATCTAAAATAGGAGTTACCGCTGTATCAGCACCAGTTAAGTGAGTCCAATTATATCCTCTTTCAGAGGTCCAATTCTGTAGTACAGAAGGCGAATCATACCAAGGGTCAATAGTGATAGAAACCCATTCGGTATTATTCAATTCATCTTGCGATAATTTTCCTCTTACTGATGTCAAAGAAGCACTGATTGCCGGACAAGTATCAAAACATCGAGTATAGATAAATGCCATGATTACCGTTTTCCCGCGATAATCCTCTAGCGACCATAAATCTTCATTTTGGTCCTGTAAAGTAAATAATGGCGCCCACAGATTAGAGTCCATTTCAGTGCCATGGAAAGCCGATTCTGCAATTGTAGGTCCAGTAGTTAAGCACCCAGGGAGAATTAGCATCAAAGGCAGTAATAGCACAATTACTTTGCGAGAAACTGGAAAAATTGGCATGGTTTTTGTGATTAACCAATTGGATAATAGTTCAGGCGCAAACAATTTCCCGCCCACTCCAGTCTCTTTTGCTTTGAGTTTCATGATCCTCTCCTCACAACAAATAAAGTATGATTATCCTCGAATCCAGTTAATTTTATCCCTTCAAGTAATTCTAAACCATGTGCTTCAATTTTTCTTCCTACCTCTGTAAATAGAGCAGCCTCTCCTTCGCTATTCCAGCGTTCACTTGCTGCTTTTAGGCTCAATAATGCAATCCCCTCTATTGCTAAAAAAGAATCACAAGCAGATAAGAAAATTTCTACTTGGCCTGCTTGAGCTACATCTTGGAATAACCAATTGACTCTACGTGGAACAAGAGCACCCCATGCAGTATGTTTTCGAGCATCACCGAGAACTGGAACTAAACCTTTTCGCGAATGAGCGAGATGGGTTAAATCACGCAAGCAACGCGGAGCCAAATCAACAGCAACTAGGCGCCCTCCTTTCCTATTGTCTGCACCACATAAATGGTCATGAAGGTGAGAAATAGTAGTTCCATGCCCAGCACCTAAATACAATATTTGGCTTCCTGCTGCTGGAAGCAATATATCGGGATTATTGCGAGTACGAATCATTGCAGCAGCAAGTTTTGAGCGTCGAGGGTCCCAACGACGATACTCTTTTCCATTGAAACGCCGCAAGGATTCACCATAGACTGTTTTGCGAGGATTGGCATTAATTGTCCAAATTGCTCGACGTTGCATTCTAACTGCCCAAGAAAGGTTAGAATAATTCTTTGACTTGGAATTATTATTGTTCCTCTTTATTTTCCTTTGGCTGGAACTTTCTTCACCACTCATTACAATACCCTACCTTTGGATTTGCTTTGGTTTTGGATGACGAGTTCTAATCTCATTTACTTTATCTTCAACTTTTTCTACTTGCGCCGGAGACCAAGCCTCACCGCCAAATGCATCGCATCTAGCGGCAATTGCTGCCTTGCTTGCCAACATACGTGAAATTTTTCCTCGCACCCACCTCGGGGAGCGGGATATCCAAGGGTGCATGAACAAATGACCGTGTTTTGGTGGGGGTGCACCGGTTTTTAAATGGTGAAAAAATGCTTTTTCAGCACCCAATACTTGGATTGTGCCGGCAGGTAGCCTTGCTAAACGCATTCTCCCGTGAGCAGAAACACAAAGACGGGCAGAAAGCAAAGGGCCGAGGAGTGCAGTCAGTGAAGGCAAGTGTATTCGTGTTATTGTACGGATTGAATTTTCTATCTGATTCAATTGTTTTTCCATGTTAGACACATAGAGGGCCCAAGAGTGAAGAGAATGCCATTCGGAATCCTCTGGCCCAACAGGAGGCAATTCTGCATTTAGAGTTTCAGCAAGTTGAGCAATATTTGCCGAGGAAATAATTTGCGTTGCTAGTTTTGATCTATCGCGTTCAAAACGAGCCTGAGGGATAAATAGACCAACCCATTCTACCATTCTGCCTTCACCAGTTACCCATGCTGAGCGAAGTTCTTCTGCGGCCCCGATAAGGTGCTCAAGTCGTCTGTCTGGGTCACCGGCAGCCAATGCCACCCCGTCTTCTGCTAACTTTAATGCTGCTTCATCTGCAATTGTTTGCGCGTCATCATCTGGTATAGGGTAATTTGCTTCGGGAAGGTCACTCGAGCCAGAAGGAAGGAGTATTGAATCGGGAAATTGAATGAGAAGACTACGGGCTTCGGTTGTCATTGCCCCTGCTTTTAGCAATTCAAGACGCTGCATTACATCATTTACCTTATAGGGGCCAGACCACTCTTCAACATCAATGATTACACCATCTGAATTTACGACTGCAGCCGCTCGCCAATCAAACCAAATGCCCTGCACAATTACTCCTAAGGCTTCCAAGTGAAAAAGTGTACCTTCAATAATTGCCAAAAATAGATATGTATTATTATTCTCATTTGACCAAAAAAAAATGTTATCCTCTATTTCAAATATTTTAGAGCCCCCTAAACGGTATGCTGATAAGCCCCTTCACTACCGGAGTATCTATGTTCTGTCCATCTTGTGGAACACTGGCATTCCCAGACTCCAAAGGTCACATCAAATGTCCCAACTATAAATGTGGATACGATGGTGATGCTTCTAATGTTGTGAAAACGGCAGACGGAGGCGAAATTGACCTGTCAAAAACCATGAGTTCAAGCAAGGTTCAATCACGCAAATATGAGGTAATTAACGATGCCGATAATATTCGCGGGGTACTTACTAATGGAGACTATATTTGCCCTAAATGTGACAAAAGAGAAGTATTCTCATATTTGGAACAAACTCGTGCTTCGGATGAACCTGAAACGCGTATGCTTACTTGTAAATCTTGTAAACATGGTTGGAGAGAATACTAACTCTTCAATAATTCATCACTGAGCCAAGCCTACCTCATCCAAATATTATGAGATGGTTGATATTTGAAAAAATATCATTGCTTTGTAATCAAGCGGTGGAGAGTCCTGACGTGGATACCAGTGGCCCCATGTGCCACACAAGCATTACTCTTAGCGCCCCATGCAGTCCCCGCGATGTCCATGTGTGCCCAAGGAATTTGCTCTTTATCTTCGCCTTCTCCTTTACTTGGCACGAATTGTTTTAGGAATGCAGCAGCGGTATTTGATCCACCCCAGCGCCCTGCACCGAGATTTCTCAAATCAGCAATCTTGGAATCCTTCATTTCCTTT
>Ga0233449_1001971_pt1 | contig 17166 bp, 18 predicted proteins | sample SI_124_October20_FD_183012 | JGI IMG/M metagenome (GOLD analysis project Ga0233449, IMG submission 183012) | Seawater microbial communities from Saanich Inlet, British Columbia, Canada - SI_124_October2016_200_MG | ecosystem: Environmental > Aquatic > Marine > Inlet | place: Canada: British... | reverse complement strand
ACAGGGAGACAAGCCTTGTTGTCCTGCAAAGTGCATTTACGATCATTAATGTGGTTGGCCTTTTCCGCTGGGTGCAGGTGTAAGGGGATATGACATGAGGAAATCCCTCTACTCATTACTTATCTTGGTTGGCTTGACCTGGCCTATGGGTTCTCATGCAAGCGATATTATTGGCTCAGCTAGAATTGTTGATGGGGACACCGTCGAGGTTCAGGATGTCAAAATTCGTATGCACGGTATTGATGCCCCAGAAAGCAAACAACAGTGCCAACGCCCCAATGGTGAATTTTGGGCCTGCGGCAAACAAGCGACGTTATCCCTCGTTGAGAAGATCAATGGCTCCCCAATACGGTGTGAAGGGCGTGACCAGGATCGATATGGCCGAGTGATCGCCGTATGTTATTTGGGTGGTTCAGACTTGAACCGCTGGATGGTCTCTCAAGGGTGGGCAGTTTCGTATCGTAAATATTCCAAGGATTATGTCAGCCAAGAGGAAGCCGCTCGATCGGCTAGCCTTGGGGTGTGGACTGGAAAGTTTATTATGCCATGGGATTGGCGGCGTGGGCAGCGTCTTGTATCTGCGAATGCACCTGATGACGGCAGCTGTAAAATTAAAGGGAATATCAGTCGAAATGGAAACCGTATTTATCATGTGCCGGGTGGTAGATGGTACGACCGCACCAAAATCGATCAGACGAAAGGCGAACGTATGTTTTGCACTGATACGGAAGCAGTTGATGCTGGGTGGCGGAGATCATCACAATGACAAGTGAATCAGAATTACGCGATAAACTCCGTAAGATTGAGGCTTTATTTGCTGGAGCTGGTACCGCTGGTGAAAAAGCCGCAGCTGGTGCAGCTGCTGAACGCATAAAAAGCCGCCTTAAAAATGCTGAAAAATCAGAAAAATCTATAGAAACTAAATTTAGCATTCCGGACCCTTGGTCGCGGCAATTGTTTTCAGCACTTTGTCGTCGCTATGGCTTGAAACCATTTAGGTACCGCCGACAGCATCGCCAAACCATCATGGTGAAAGCACCAACTAGTTTTGTTGAAGGCGTGCTTTGGCCAGAATTTAAGGAATTGGATGCTGCGTTGGTTGCCTATCTCACTGATATTACGGACCGTCTGATCCGTGAAGAAGTGCATAAAGAGGCGAGTGAGGCGGACGTGGTCCCGGACCCTGCTCGTATTGGATCGTGAACCGGCAGGACGGCGCAGAAAAAGAAGTTCTCGCCGGATTGGTAGAGCGTGTTACGTATCATAATGCAGAGAATGGCTTTTGCGTGCTACGCATCAAGGCACGTGGGCATCGTGATCTGATTACAGTTATTGGGCATTCTGCGACTATATCAGCAGGTGAATGGATTACCGTTACTGGCAACTGGAATAATGATCGCACTCACGGCCTGCAATTTCGCGCGGCCTTTCTTAAAGCTTCTGCGCCGACTTCGGCTGAAGGCATTGAGAAGTACCTTGGGTCAGGTATGATCCGAGGCATTGGCCCTGTTTATGCTAAAAAATTGGTCAAGGCTTTCAGTGACAAGGTGTTTGATGTCATTGAGAATGAGCCTAACCGACTAAGGGACGTAGCAGGCATTGGTCCCGTTCGTGCCGATCGAATAACAGTCGCCTGGGCTGAGCAAAAAGTCGTACGAGAAATCATGGTCTTCCTTCACAGCCATGGTGTGGGGACAGCTCGCGCCGTTCGCATATACAAAACCTACGGCAACGATGCAATTCAGATCATGTCCGAAAACCCCTATCGTTTAGCCAAGGATATTCGGGGAATCGGTTTCAAAACCGCCGATCAAATTGCCATTAAACTCGGCATTGAAAAGGATGCGATGATCCGCATCCGTGCAGGAATATCATATGCGCTAAGCGAAGCGATGGGGGAAGGCCACTGTGGTTTGCCGACAGACGAGCTTATTCCTTTAGCTGTCGAATTACTGGAGGTTGATAACTCCTTGGTTCAAGTTGCGCTCGACATGGAGCTCACTGAGGGAAGTGTCATTGCGGATCATGTCAATGATACTCCTTGCGTGTTCCTTTCTGGGTTACACAAAGCCGAGCGTGTAATCGGTGAGCGACTGCTTATATTGATGAACGGAAATCTCCCCTGGCCATGGATTGATCCCGATAAAGCTCTGCCTTGGATTGAACAAAAAACCGGTCTCTCCTTGGCTGAAAGCCAAGTGGCAGCAATACGCCTAGCCTTAAAATCGAAAGTGCTGGTTCTTACCGGCGGGCCCGGCGTAGGCAAAACAACAATTGTAAACGGCATCCTGAAAACGCTTGCAGCAAAAGACGTCAAAATTCTGCTCTGTGCACCGACGGGGCGGGCGGCCAAGCGAATGACTGAAGCCACTGGATTTGAAGCCAAGACAATCCACCGACTGCTTGAGGTTAATCCAAAGGGCGGAGGCTTCAAGCGCAATGAGGAGAACCCTCTTGAATGTGAACTACTAGTTATTGATGAAACCTCCATGGTCGACGTCATGCTGATGCAGGCAGTGTTAAAAGCCATACCAGATAATTCTGCATTGCTTGTCGTGGGTGACATCGACCAACTGGCATCCGTTGGACCGGGGCAGGTTCTTGCTGATATTATTTCTTCCGGTGCAGTGCCTGTCGTTCGTCTGACCGAGGTTTTTCGCCAGGCTGCACAAAGTCAGATTATCACGAATGCGCACAAGATTAACAAAGGAGCCATTCCAAATTTATCAAATCCAAAGGGGGAAAGTGACTTCTACTTTGTACAAGCAGACGATCCTGAGACTGCTGTTCCTCGGATTATAGAGCTTGTCAAAAACCGTATTCCTCAACGGTTTGGTCTCGATCCTATCCGCGACGTCCAAGTATTATGTCCGATGAACCGTGGAGGAGTTGGGGCACGGTCATTAAATATAGAACTGCAAGCCGCTCTTAATCCGGCAGGCGAACATAAAATAGAACGATTTGGCTGGACCTTCGCCGCAGGGGACAAGGTGATGCAGATTGCAAATGATTACGACAAAGAAGTCTACAACGGTGACATCGGTTACATCGATAGCCTGGACCTTGACGGCGGAGAGATGTCTGTCAGCTTTGACGGGCGTGCTGTAATTTACGGCGTTGGCGAACTGGATACTCTTGTTCCAGCGTATGCGGCAACCATACATAAAAGCCAAGGATCTGAATATCCCGCTGTTGTTATTCCGGTGATGACCCAGCACTACACCATGCTTCAAAGAAATTTGCTTTATACCGGAGTGACCAGAGGAAAGCGGCTTGTTGTTCTGGTTGGTCAAAAAAAGGCTATTGCTATTGCTGTGCAAAATATTTCAGGACGCCGTCGATGGTCAAAGTTAAATGAATGGCTCGGGGCATTGCCTTTAGCTCCAGCTATGTAAGGAAAATTCAATGGTAAACCCCGGCATGTTGCAAAGCCCCTCTGTTCAAAAATGGCTTGGCGGTGTTGAGCCTGCCTGGACACTTTTGGACTTCGATAGCTTCTCACAGTTGCGATCTCCGCCTGCTCCAAATGCTGGTGCAATCAAGTTGGCCCCAGATCTTACTGAAAATGAATTTCAGTTATCTGCAATCACAAAAAGCACCTTGGGCTTTCTGGAGGCGGCCTCCGAAACGCCAGGTTTAAAACTGACCGCTACAGGAAATTTGTCACGGGCTGTTGTGGCAGATATGTGCGACATTTTTGATTGGCCAGATTTTAACAAGGAAGAGCGGTTCAGGTTAAACAAAGTCATAAATGAAACTGATTTTTTACCTCTCTTCTTTATTCGGCATGTTGCTCAATTCGCAAAACTGGTTCATCGGCGAAAAGGATATATGAAAGTAACCACCGCCGGTCGGTCAATATTAAAACGCCGGGAGGCTCTGCAGGCTGTTTTGTTTCATACGGCGTTTTGGAACATGGACCTTGGAGACTTAGGTCGGGGCCTCCATTCGGGTTGGCCCCAAGGAGATATCGGGGTCGTGCTGTGGTCACTTTCGGTCGCCGCCAATACCTGGCAGCCACGCGATCGCCTTACTCGACTGTGCACTATCCCAAACAACGGGGTCTTGAATTCAACATGGGATTCCGGGTCGTTGGCAATGGAAGCAAACATTTTACGGCCATTGCTATGGTTTGGATTGCTAGAGCTTAAGCAGGAAGAGATTGAGGGGGACAAAATTAACCGGCTCAATCTCTATAGAAAGACCCCACTGTTTGACCGCTTCTGTTCATTTGACGTAACGCTTGATGGGGTTGATTCTCATAGACATTAAAATTTTATCAGAAAGCCATGATGTCATAAAATCGGGGGATTTCACTTGATTACTCTCTGACACTTTTGTTTTAGTGACTCCTCTCTACATATTTGTTTTTACTATATTTTTCCAATTTCCATAGGCAATTATACATCCGATTGGAGACGATGTATGACGAATGCCTTAAAACCTGAACATATGACCCCCGATGAACGCCTCAATGAATTAGCGGCACTTTTAGCTGTCGGTTTGATACGTCTGCAGTCCCGACAGTCAAGTCTTCTATCTGCAGTTCCGAGAGACAGTTATCTGGACTTAATACCCACCCAGAGCGGTCATGTATCCGTCCAAACCAAGACGGAGAAAACATAATGACAGATACTATCATCACCAAAATTGCCGCGTTGAAGGACACGCCAACGGCAGACTTGCGAACCCTCTGGAGCAAACTTTTTGAAACTGAGCCCCCGCGCCAAAACCGACGTTTTCTAGAAAGTCGCCTAGCATATCGAATACAGGAACTAGAATACGGCGGACTTAAACCTGCTACCATCGAACGCCTGGAAGCCTTGGGTGAAGATCTGAGCGGAGGAAAGGTTACCCAGAGACGCATCAGGGTTGATCAACACCCGATCGCAGGCACCCGACTCATACGTGAATACCGAGGTGTTGAGCACTGCGCCACGGTAACGGATAGCGGATTTGAATATCAGGGTCGGCCCTATAAATCACTGTCAGCCATCGCACGAGCAATCACAGGCACTCGCTGGAACGGCTGGGTGTTTTTCGGCCTAAGAAAATCAGGAGAAGGCCGATGAAACAGATGCCTGTTCGTAAAACGCGGTGCGCGGTCTATACCCGCAAATCTAGCGAGGAAGGCCTGGACATGGATTTTAACAGCCTCCATGCCCAACGGGAATCCTGCGAAGCTTATATTACCAGCCAGAAGCAAGAAGGCTGGGTTTTGGTTCCAGACCAGTATGACGATGGCGGTATTTCCGGTGGCACATTGGAGCGTCCGGCCTTACAACGACTGCTCACCGATATCGAGGCAGGCCGGATTGATGTGGTGGTTGTTTACAAGATAGACCGCCTCAGCCGATCATTGATGGACTTCGCTAAATTGGTCGAAGTCTTTGATCGCCACAATGTAACCTTCGTCTCGGTCACCCAGTCCTTCAACACAACCACGTCCATGGGGCGGTTGACCCTGAATATTTTACTCAGCTTCGCTCAATTTGAGCGTGAGGTCACCGGAGAGCGCATTCGCGACAAGATAGCAGCTAGCCGCAAGAAGGGAATGTGGATGGGTGGAAACCCACCTCTTGGTTATGATGTTAAGGATCGAAAGCTGGTGGTGAATGCCCATGAGGCAGCGACAGTTCTCATGATCTTCAAGCGGTTCCTTACCGTCGGCTCCGCCACATTGCTTTCCAAGGACCTGTTATCTGAGGGTGTAACCTCAAAACGGGGCAAGCCCATAAACAAAGGCTACCTCTACAAGCTTCTCAAAAATCAAGTTTATATTGGTAAGGCGGTCCACAAGGGCAAAGCATACCCCGGCGAACACGAAGCCATAATATCACAGGATCTCTGGAATAAGGTTCGCTCAATAATAAGTGAAAGCCCACGGGCCCGAGCAAATCATACACGCGCTCAAACACCTGCGTTACTAAAGGGGATTATTTTTGGTGCCGATGGGCGTGCAATGACACCAGTTCACACCAAGAAAACAAATAAGCTATATCGTTATTATGTTGCTGCAGAACTTCTCAAAGGGGAAACACCCGACGGCATTGTAAGGCGTGTCCCTGCTGGAGAAATCGAGGCTGCGGTAATTGATAATGTTCGTGGATTGCTTAGGGCTCCAGAAATTGTTGTTGCCACCTGGCGGGCTGCACGAGGTCACGATGAAAGCATATCGGAAGCTGATGTGCGTGAGGCACTTCAGAGCCTCGACCCGCTTTGGGATGAGCTGTTTCCCACCGAACAATCCAGAGTGCTTCAGCTCTTGGTCGAACGTGTTGATGTCCACCCCGATGGGCTAGACATCAAGTTCCGCGTCGATGGGCTTGAAACGTTAGTGTCTGAAATCAGAGGCAGTATGACAGAACAGAGGGCCGCATAATGACGGCCCCGAAGTTAAGTCCCGATGGCACAACGATGACGGTTCGTGTTCCGATGAAGTTTCAGGTTCGAGGTGGGCGGAAGTTGGTGGTGACGCCAGATGGATCGCCTTCCTGGGCAAAACCTCGAAAGCGGATTGATAATGCTATGGTAAAGGCTCTGGCTAGGGCTTTCAGGTGGCAGAAACTCCTTGATGACAGCACCTATACCACCATTGAGGACATAGCGAATTCTGAGAAGATTAACCCTTCATACGTCAGCCGTGTTCTGAGACTGACGCTTCTTTCGCCGGAGATCGTGGAGATGATCCTTGATGGACGCCAGTCATTGTCTCTTACGATGAAAGAACTTCTGATAGGGTTTCCACTAGAATGGGGACTTCAGAAAAGTAAACTAATCAAATTGTGATAATCCAATATTACCAATCCGGCTACAGCGGAAGTGAAATAACAGGTTTCGGAATTTCCCATCTTTCATGTCCGCTGTGAGGGGCTACAGCGGACCCGATTTTTCAAGGTCCGCCACGGGGGCTTTTGACCCTAAGGAGACATCGGAGGGAAATTTATTTACCGTAAGCGATCTCAGGTAACCAGGTCACAATCTCAGGCAAGTTGAACACGACACCGACCGCCACCATCTGCAGAATAACGAAGGGAATGACGCCCTTGTAGACCATCGTTATATCGATTCCTTTTGGTGCGACGCCCTTCATATAGAAAAGTGCAAATCCAACGGGCGGGGTGATAAAAGATGTTTGCAAACAGACGGCAAACATCACCGTGAACCAAACCAGATCCACCCCTAAACCCTTCATGATTGGTGCAATAAGAGGTAAAATAATGAGTGTGATTTCGATCCAATCGAGGAAAAACCCAAGAAAGAAAGCTGCGATCAAAACGACGATGACGACGCCGTTTTTGTCAAAAGGTAATCCAGTCAATGCACTCTCGATGACCTCATCGCCACCAAACCCACGAAGCACCAGGGAGAATGCCGTCGCACCGACGAATAACGCGAATATATAGGACGTCGTTTTCGTTGTTTCCCGGACAACTTCCCGCAATCCTTGAACTGATAACCTACCACGGATTAATGCAAGAAGCATGGCGCCTAGGGCGCCAACGCCGGATGCCTCGGTCGGTGTTGCAATACCAAAGAAGATGCTGCCCAGAACGGCAAAAATGAGAGCCGCAGGTGGAATTGTTGAACGCAAGACGTTTAACAGGATGCGGGGAGAAACGGGTTCGGCATTTTCGGGTGCTGGAGCGGCACTCGGTTTCACCCATGCCAGAACCATAATATAGATCGTATAGAGCAGGCCAAGTAACAAACCTGGAAATAATGCACCCATGAACAGGTCGCCGACGGATATGCCAATTTGATCACCCATCATAACCAGCATAATGCTGGGAGGAATTAGGATACCTAACGTACCAGTGGCGCACACAACACCACAGGCAAGTTCCGGGCTATAATTATTTTTGAGCATCAATGGAACGCCAAGTATTGCTAACAACACGACGGCCGCACCAATGATCCCGGTCGAAGCAGCAAGAAGCACACCGATGAAGATAACAGTGATCGCCAGACCACCACGCATCCGCCCGAATAGCTTCGCCAAATCTGTCATAAGGTCTTCTGCGATACCTGATCGATCAAGCATGATTCCCATGAAAATAAACATAGGTAAGGCGACCAGGACCCAATTACTCATTACTGCGTAGATGCGTGCCACGACGATTGAGCTATAGCCCCAGTCGACACCGAAGAAGGTGTCGAGATAATTGTCGGAAACAACAGATATTGCTGTAAAAACAATGGCCAGTCCGCCCATCAGCCATGCGACCGGGTAACCCATGAAGATCAAGGAAATAAAAGATGCAAACAAGAGCATCGCCATATAATGATTGGGTTCAAATTCCATGCGAACTGCCTAACGATTTTTCTTGGGTTGCCGGCGGTGCGCCATTGGGTGAGCCGAGAACAAATGAAGTCACCACTTTGACTAATCGGGAGACACCCGCGAGGCCAAGCAGAACAAAGCTAAAAAGTAAAAACCCCTTTACGACCCAACGTGCCGCCAGACCATTTGCAGACGTTGAGCGCTCATTCGTAGTCCAGGAAAGCTCTACAAGAGGGAAAGAATAAATGATGATAAAAATTACAAATGGCAGGAACAAGAATAGAAGTCCGAATATCTCGTGCCACAATTTACGCCGGTACGTAAGTTTGTCGTGGAGAACATCGACTCGGACATGTCCATCGACAACAAACGTAGAAGAAAGACCAATCAACCAACCAATAGCATAAAGATGCCATTGCAATTCCTCGAATTCGATCATCCCCTGGCTGAAAACATACCGCAGTATAACGTTGGCGATGATGACGATAAGAAGGACAACCCATATCCAGTTGAAAATCTCACTGACGAACATCACGATACGGTCCGCAATACGGGTAAAAGCAGTTTCTTGTAAAACAAATTCGTGATGATCAATTGAATCAACGATTTCTGTAATTTCAGTCATTATCGCTCATCCAATATCTACATTCATATGAGAGCATTTTTATTAGCTAAGGAAATATAAATCAAAAAAAACCTAATGCCTAACAGATGCTCCCGCAGTCGGACTCGCCGACTGCGGGAGGTGGCTTTTACAGACTTTCAGAGAGAAAAAGAAAAAGTCACCACTTATCTGTGATTATTTGAAATTACGCGGCAAATAACCCATTTCTTTCCACACTTGATAGTCGGCATGGAACGCTTGCTGGGATTCCCAAACACGCTTGAAGTCAGCATCTTTAGCCGCTTCTTGATCCATGACTTTAGCGGAAACGCGCTTCAGTTCCTGAATAACGCTATCTGGAAGTTTCGCAGCGGTTACGCCTTTAGATGGGAAGCTTTTGATCTGCTTGCCTTGAAGCGCTTCGCCAGTGGTGATGGCGCGCATCGTTGCTGCGGTACAGGCCATTTCAAACAAACCCCGATCAGCATCCGACAACTTTTTCCAATTATCGAGATTAATCAGGAAATGCGTTGACGTTGAAACCTGGTGCCAACCTGGGAACAGGTTGTACTTAGCAATTTTGTGGAACCCAAGAATTTCATCAATGGCGGGCATGGAATACTCAGTCGCATCAAGCGTTCCTTTTTCGAGAGCTGCGAAAATTTCGCCACCTGCCATCAAGGTTGCCGAAGCACCAATTTCATTGAGCACCATACCGCCAAGGCCTGAGAAACGAATTTTCAGACCCTTGAGATCGTCCAGGGATTTGATTGGTTTACGGTACCAACCAGCTGTTTCTGGCCCAATCGTACTACAAAGTAGCGGGTGTACGTTGCGTTTGTGATAGATTTCAGCTGCCAGTTTGGCGCCTTCACCTTCAAACCACCAAGCTGCATACTCCCACGGCTCCATACCGAACGGAACAGCAGAGAACAGAACAGCGGAAGGAATACGTCCCTGATCATAGGCGAGGTAATTGTAGGCTGCGGGCAAATCACCCGAGCTAATTGACGGTGTGATTTCCAATGGCGGCACAATTTTGCCAGGCTCATATACTTTGAGTTTGATCCGGCCAGCTGTCGCGCGGTCGAGGGTTTTGGCAAGACGAGCAATTGGATCGCCAAGTGCTGGCCAGCTCGTGTTGAACGTCGACTGGACTTTCCAGCGGATTTTTTCGGCGGCATTCGCCGGACCCGTTGAAAATGCAGCGACGCTGATTGCCGCAACACCGATTACCGCGACGGCACTTTTCTTAATCAGTTTTGTTGTCGTTTGTCTTGTCGTCATTTAAGCCTCCTAGCTTATGGTGGTAAAAATTTCCGTCAAAATATACATTCGTCTTTCTGGCGAGTGTTCGGTTACGAAGGCGTACTCCACGCCTGTCGATATAGTTCAATTATTTGATCTTTGGTGGGAACCTTGGGATTCAGGCCAGGTGCACCAGAGCGAAGGGCATCTTCTGCCATTTGATCCAGCGAGTCCTCAAATTCATGCTGATCAATACCAAATGCCGACATTGAAGGGACCTCAAGATCCTGGTTGTAGGCATACAAGCCACGAACAAGTTTTTGCGCAGCTAATTGATCATTATCGTCGGCAGATGCGAAGCCAATCGCTCGTCCGCATTCTGCATACCGTGAGGTTGCTGTTTCTAGCGAAAATTCTGTGACCATTGGTAATAACATAGCGTTGCTGAGACCGTGTGGAACATGGAATAAAGCACCCAATGGGCGGCTCATTGCGTGAACCAGACAAATGGAAGCGTTGGAGAAAGCCAGCCCTCCCATCATTGCCGCAAGCATCAATCCTTCACGGGCCTCACAATCGCCACCATCTTTATAGGCACGTTCGAGATATTGCCCAACCAGGCGCATACAATCGAGTGCCATTCGGTCCGAATACATTGTCCGTTTTTCACTCACAAAAGCCTCGATACCATGCGTCAAGGTGTCTAGAGCGTTATCTGCGGTAAGCCGTTTTGGTTTCGACAACGTGAAATCATAATCGACAATTGCCGCCACGGGCACAAAGGCCTCACCACGACAGGAAATCTTCTCACGGGTCGCCGAATGGACGAGTACGGTATGATGCGTCACTTCTGAACCAGTACCCGCTGTCGTCGGAACGGCGATCATTGGCAATCCGGGTTCGTTGAATTCCTTAGGCGGGCGATAATCAAGAATATCCTTACCATGACGCGACATGACGGAAACTGCCTTTGCCGTATCAATTGGGCTGCCACCACCGACACCGATGACGCTGTCGTGCCCCCCATCCTCAAGCTTGGATAATGCGGCAAGCACAACATCATCAGTCGGGTCCGGAAGAGTTTCATCGAAGACACCGCAAATAACACCACGGTCAGCAAGTGCAGTTTGCACCTTTGCTACGTGCCCGAGTTCAACCATCATTTTATCCGTAACGATCAGTGGTGATTGGGCATTTCCTATAGCGCCGAGAATATCCGGTATATGGGCGATGCTTCCGCGGCCAATCTGCAGATATCTAGGCACACATACTCGAACTGTTTCTCGCATTTTTGCTCCTATATGGCATGAACAATATCGAAAAATTCTTCTTGGGGTTTTTTGTCCACAGCCATTCCTGATGTGATGTGACCATAGTCGATACTCAAAACAATTGTCAACTAAATGATAAAATTATTCTCATTTAAAGTTTTCAATGAAATAAAAATACTTTATAGAATGAGATAACCTCGGAACTTCATAACAATGGATGCAAAAAATGATTGAAATTAAAAACTTTATTGGCGGCGACTGGATTTCTGCGAAAGATTGCGAAACTGAGCCGCTCGTCAATCCATCTACCGGCGAAGTGATTGGTACGGTTCCGCAGTCCACACCAGCGATCTCTAACCAAGCCGTTAAGGCAGCGGCTGACGCTTATCCCTCGTGGCGTGATACTCCTTTGCCGAAACGCATGGACTATATTTTCAAAATTTATAATGCGATGAAGGAAAATCTGGAGGATCTCGCCCAGGCAATCGCCCTGGATCAGGCCAAACACATATCCGAGGCTCGAGGTGAGGTCGGTCGTGTCATAGAAATCGTTCAGATGGCTTGTAGCATTCCTGCGTTAATGCAGGGTGAGACCATTCAAGGGATCGCGAATAACATCAATGGTCGCGTGATCAAAGCGCCATTGGGCGTTTTTTGCGGTGTTGCCCCCTTTAATTTTCCGGCTTTGGTTTTTGGTTGGTTCATTCCCGTAGCGATTGGTACGGGCAACACTTTTGTCTACAAACCTTCAACCGAATCACCTTTATTTATGCAGAAAATGATGCAACTTCTTGTGGACATTGGATTGCCAAACGGCGTGGTAAACATCGTTCACGGAGACCGGGAGGTCGTAGAAGCCTGGTACAACAATGAGGATGTAGCCGGCGTTTGTCTGGTTGGCTCAACACCAACCGCAAAATCAATTGCAGAAGGTTGTGGTCGCCATGGCAAAAAAGCCATGCTGTTAGGCGGCGCCAAGAACTTCCTGGTAGCGATGGAAGATGCGCCTATGGATCTGCTGATCGAAAACATCATAATGTCCGGTTACGGTTCTGCAGGCCAACGCTGTCTGGCCGTTTCAAATATTGTTGTGATGCCCGAAATTCACGACGAATTTGTTGAGCGATTATTGGAAGCTTCGAAAGATATCACACTCGGAGATGCGACGAATCCCGATATATTTATGGGACCGGTGATTTCACTTAAAGCAAAAGAACGTATCCATAGCTATATTGATATAGGCCTGAAAGAGGGGGCTAATTTGGCTCTTGATGGCCGAAACCCGAAACTCCCTAAAGCAAACCAGGATGGGTATTTCATTGGTCCAACTGTGTTCACGGGTGTCACACCCTGTATGCGAATCGCCCAAGAAGAGATCTTTGGCCCCGTACTCAGCGTCTTGAAGGCAGGTTGCATTGATACCGCCCTTAAGATGATTAGCGATCACGGTTTGGGAAATGGTGCCTGCATATTTACGCAAAACAGCTACTATACTGAAAAATTTATCAATGATGCGGATGTTGGTATGATTGGCGTTAACGTTGGCATCTGCGCACCACACCCCTATCTTCCCTTTGGTGGCATAAAAGGCTCGCTGGTGGGAAATAATAAGGTGCAGGGCAAAGATGCCATCGATTTTTTCACACAAAACAAGACGGCAACCATACGTATCGTTAACCCCACAAGCAGCGATTCAACAACAGTTGAGGTTACAGACGATAGCGTTCGCAGTTGTGTTGCTGGCTAGTATTGCGTTGATATCTGGCGCCTCGAAAATATAAGGCACCAGATATCATAGGTCGATTTGAAGCAATCGAATTAAAACTTGTTCAAAGGGGCACGCGGGATCTATATCTGCAAATCCTCAAGAAAAAAGATGACACATCATGGAAAAAGCCAAGCGCACGTCGCCAAGTAGAATTCTCGATATTCTTGAGGCAATCATCCTGAAACCGGACACGGCCAGCGCTGCAACCCTGTCAAAATCGCTGAACATTCCATTGCCTACGGTATACCGGCAGTTGGAAACCCTAACTGAGGGGAAATTTATCGTTCTAAGTCCGGCGGGTTTATTCATTCCGGGGGCTAGATTCCGTCAGATGATAATGAATAGTTTGACTTATGAGCCAGAGGTTACTCGCCGCAGGGCCATTTTACGAAAGTTGTCAGGAGAACTTGAGGAGACTGTAAGTTTGTCAGTTCCCGATGGCGCCAAGCTCGTTTACTTCGACCGATTTGAATCGAATTGGCCTGTACAGGTTAATTTGCATGTCGGCGATCCACTGCCCCTGCATTGCTGTGCATCGGGAAAGCTTTATTTAAGCTCCTTTGATCGTAATGCGGCGCTTGAAGTGTTTCGCGATATCCGACCAGATCGGCGTGCGTCGAACACCATCATCACGCAAAAAAAATTTGACGCGGAACTTCAAGCCATCGCAGACCGTGGTTACGCCCTTGATGACGAAGAATGGTTTGACGGCATGGTTGGTGCAGCTGTTCCAGTGCTCAACAAGGAAGGCAAGCTCTGCGCTTGTTTATCGACCCACGCCCTGACGACGCGAAAAAGTGCCGACGAAATTGATGCTGATATTTCCTATATGCTCAATGCCGCGAAATTGTTGGAAGTTGTTCTGTTTGACGACTAAGGTTTTTGATACATTCTAAAATAAAAATGTATGATTGATTTGGTATCGAGATCTTAATTTGATTATTTGCATGTCGCCTTTTGGCTAATCAGCGCCTAAATTCGCTCCCTCAGATTCCGTCTGTAACTCAAGGTGACTGCGGCCATTATTAGATATAATTTCGATTTCCTGTAAATATTGACCGATGATGTGCCGATAGGTGACTATCACTCAGGATGATCAATTCTACATTTTCTAGCATTTGGAAAACTATTTTACCTGAATCAGATTATCGGTTTCATCTTCAACGCCTCTGCGAATCTGATCAATTACCCAGTGATTAAATGTCTTTCCAGATGCTTTCGCAGTCATAAATGCATCTCTGTGCAGTTCGGATGATGCACGTACCGGAAATTTGCCTGAAAATGGCTTATCCGGTTCTCGCCCATCCTCGGTGCACCACGTCAGGTAATCATCAATACTGTCGTGAAATGCATGTTTTAGCTCAGGAGCACTTTTAGCTTGGAAAGTAACGACCGCTCGAATGCCTTCAACTTCACCGTGAAAGATCTCCGCTTCTTCATCAAATTCAATCGATGCTGAATAACTCTTATATTTCATCATGGCGTCACTCCTGCCTGATCTAGGAACCGTCGTATCGATTTAACAGCTCCTTTATCCGTATCTGGTCTTGGGTGAGGACGGTGAAAAACTGCATACTCACCATTAAGCGAAATACGTACCCTGGAACCACTTCCTTCAGAAATTTTTGCCCCACACTCAACCAAAAGAGACTCAATATCTGACCATTTAATATTCGACTTAACTGGATTGTCAAAAATGGCTTTAAGAATCTTTTTCTGCTTACTGTTCATCGATATATGATATCACTAATTGATATCATGTCAATGCGATAGTAAAAACGGATATCAAAATATTATCTCAGTAAATCGGCAAAGTACTTTCACTAAGGGTATTTTCGATTCAATAACGGGGTACTGTAATCTCCAGGTTCTAGAGAAAAAGGGGCAGAACGTGCCCGCTCTGCCCCATTTAGCTATACGTCAACCTGCTCTGCAATCGCAATTGCATCATCGACCTCTATACCAAGGTATCTTACTGTGCTTTCTACTTTCGTGTGGCCTAAGAGAAGTTGCACTGCCCTGAGATTACCGGTTTTACGGTATATGAGTGTTGCCTTCGTTCTTCTTATCGAATGTGTGCCGAATAGGGATGCGTCCAGACCTATCATTTCAGCCCACTGAGAAACCAAGCGGGAATATTGCCTGGTCGATAAATGGCTGTCGCCGCCAGTGTGCCCACTGAACAGGTAATCGTCGGGCTTTTTACTATAATCATCTACTGCCTGACGTGCCTGCTCCGTTATTTCGAACGTTACAGGTCGCCCGGTTTTTCTTTGCCGTACCGTTGACCGATCGATTGTATAACCGTGAGGTGCAATATCCTCAATCTTGAGGCGCACCACGTCACAGCCTCTAAGTTTGCTGTCAATCGCGAGATTGAACAGTGCCAAATCACGGACTCGCTTATTAATTTGTAGTGTCGTCCGAATAGCCCAGACGTGTTTGAGCTGAAAGGGTGGTTTCTGCCCAGTCAATTTTCCCCTATTCCAAGGAGACTTAGAAGTTTTCAGTCTTTTAAAAAATCGCATGATCTTTCTCCTTTTTGCGAAAGAAACAGCATGCGCTTAAATCACCGCTGGAACATCAATAGTGGCTGCTTTTAGTTGGAAGCGGCCTCAAGTTTTTATCGATTTTCTACAATTTTAGTAAAACCAACGGTGGCCGTTCATGGCACACAGCGGACTATAATCACGACCACGATATACTTCCGCTATGACAGGGTAAAGCCGACATTGAATGTCCGCTTTATTTATCCCGCAACCTAACTTCCAATTTTCCCGCGGTCAACGCAAACCAGGCAAAAACGTAGCCAACGGAGCTAATGGCGACGGCTTCTAGTAACCGTCCTTCCATGGTAGCTGTCACAAGACCAGATTCAACATGGAATGTCCCGGAGACAAGCTTTCCATCATTACGGAATGAGAGTTCGTATTCTCCAGGAGCGTTATTTCCAAACATCAACTTCTCCCTCAGTCGCATCCCCGGCCTTCAGCCGTTCGGTTTTGCTCGACCATTTTTTTTGGTCTCGGTAGGGCGTTCTTTTTTTTCTATTTTCATAAAAACCCTTCCACGGGTACTGAATAACATCTCTCAGGCGGTAGCGCTTGGGGCACTAGCGTTTCAAGGTTCGAACCGGGCACCACATTCCTCTCAAGATTTAGTGGAATTGTGGCAATAAAACCAACAAGAAAAGCCATTAAGATCATATAGTTGCAAAACCGTACCATTTGCTCAAGGTCAACAGCTTGAGAGAGAATTGGCCATTAGAGAGAGATTTCGGTGATTTTGGATTAAAAGCGGGTCAACAGCTTCACTTAAAAAAGGGTGCAGAAGCTGGGAATTCTGGCAGAAACCGCTTCGCAGAGAGACTGTTGTCAATAGAATAGTGGCGGAGAGAGAGGGATTCGAACCCTCGATACGGTTTCCCGCATACACGCTTTCCAAGCGTGCGCCTTCAGCCACTCGGCCACCTCTCCACAAGGTATAACTATAAAAAGTTATTCCTGCCGGACAACGCATTCTCGACAGGCAGGCGGGAACTTATAGCAAGCAAAGGCATCGGGCAAGAACGCAAATGACTATAAAGCACTCTGGTGTAAGTTTTTTTCTGTATCTGCATTGAAATCCGGAAGAAACCTTGATTTTCAGCGCTGAATCACCAATATTGGCTGCCATATGAACGCGTATAATCGAATTGAGCATGATCAGTAAATTAACAAGCAACACATTACGCCAGCTCACCGTCGGACTTATCATGGTCGCAGGCGTGCTCATTTCAATTCTCTGGTTAGCACAATCAACAAAATTTATTGATATGATTATCAACCACGGTGCAACGCCGTTGATGTTTATCAAACTGACGATGTTGGTAATGCCGAGTTTTTTTTCAACAATTTTACCAATAGCCCTATTCGTCGTTGTCCTGTTCGTCTACTCCAAAATGACAGCCGATCGAGAACTGGTTGTCATGACCGCCGCAGGCCTCAGCCCG
>Ga0233449_1001963_pt1 | contig 17194 bp, 8 predicted proteins | sample SI_124_October20_FD_183012 | JGI IMG/M metagenome (GOLD analysis project Ga0233449, IMG submission 183012) | Seawater microbial communities from Saanich Inlet, British Columbia, Canada - SI_124_October2016_200_MG | ecosystem: Environmental > Aquatic > Marine > Inlet | place: Canada: British... | reverse complement strand
TCTGATCCTGACATTTAGTCTCTTTAATCTCTTTAGTTTCTATTATTTATTTATCTTTTAACTTATCGATGTTGATAGATTATACTTTAGATATTAAATATCTTTAGCCTCTATTAAGTTAAAAACTATTTAGTCTCTATTAGTTTAAAGACATTCAATCTCTTACTCTTTATTTGATATTAAATCTCTTTAGCCTCCTTTTTTATATATATAAAAGGTAAGTTAAAAACTATTTAGTCTATTTAGCCTCTATTAAGTTAAAAACATTTAGCCTCTATTAGTTTAAAGACATTTAGTTTCTATTAAGTTAAAAACTATTTAGTCTCTATTAGTTTAAAGACATTTAGTCTCTTTAGTTTCTATTAAACTATTTGACATTCATAGTTTAAAGATATTAAATCTCTTTACTCTCTATTAGTTTTAAGACATTTAGTCTCTTAGTCATTTAGTTTCTATTAGACATTAAATCTTTTTAGTTACTATTCTAGCCTCTATTAGTCATTTAGTTTTTATTGTTATTATCTTTCTACTCTCTATTAGTTTTAAGACATTTAATCTCTTTAGCCCCTATTAATCTCTATTAAGTTAAAAACATTTAGTCTCTTTAATCTCTTTAGTTTCTATTAAACTATTTGACATTAAATCTCTTTAACCTCTATTAGTCATTTAGTTTCTATTGTTATTATCTTTCTATTGATTTCTATTGATTTCTATTGGTTCTAGGATATCGTTTAAGAATATTTACTCTGCTCTTGTATTAGCAATAATTATTGTTAGTTAATTTCTTAAATTTGGACTTCTAAGTTTAGAGTTTACTTTTTTATCTTATAACAAAAGAACAAAAGAAGCTTTAAGAGTTTAATCTAAAGTTATAAAGTTATAAAGTTATAAAGTTCTAAAGTTATAAAGTTATAAAGTTATAAAGTTCTAAAGTTAATAGAGAGTTTATAATAAAAAGTTATAAAGTTATAAAGTTATAAAGTTCTAAAGTTAATAATTCGTTCAATAAAAAGTTATAAAGTTAATAATTCGTTAAATAAAAAGTTATAAAGTTCATAGAGAGTTTTATTCGTTTGATCTAAGACGAAGGTTCAGCCCTATCAACCTTTGATTCAGTCGATTAAAATTTATTCTAAAGAAATGAACTTAAAATTAAGTTTTATTATGATTTTACTAGGATTATTATTATTTATTTTAGGAGTATTAGGAATTATTGTTAATAGAAAAAATATTATTGTAATGTTAATGTCTATTGAATTATTATTGCTTTCTGTTAATTTCTTATTCATTGTTTCTTCAACATTATTAGATAATTTATTAGGTCAATTTTTTGCTCTATATATTTTAGTTGTAGCTGCTGCTGAATCAGCAATAGGTCTATCGTTATTAGTCGCATTATATAGAACATTAGGAACAATTTCAGTTCAATATATTAATTTATTAAAAGATATGTAACTTAAGGTTTAATCCTAGCTTTATTTAGCTATTTAGCTTAATCCTAGCTTTATTTAGCTATTTAGCTTAATCCTAGCTTTATTTAGCTATTTAGCTAGGCACCTAAGGGTTAATCCTTAAAACTTTAGATTAAAAAAAGAGTTAATCCTTTATCCTTTAAAAGGGTTAATCCTAAAACTTAAGAGTTAATCCTAGCTTTTAGGCTCCTAAGGGTCCATCCTAAGAGTTAATCCTTTAGCTAGGTTAATCTTATGATCTAAGAGTTAATCCTTAATCTTTTAGCTGTAAAACTTTTGAGTTAAAACGTTACATCTAAGAGTTAATCCTTAAAACTTTCTCGTTAAAGAGTTAATCCTTAATCTTTAATCCTTTAGCTGTAAAACTTTACAATTAATCCTGGGTTTGTAGTATAATGGTAGTATCACTGTCTTCAAAACAGTTCATGGAAGTTCGATTCTTCCCGAGCCTGAATGATTAAAGGTATAAATCTATCTTTAAATAAGAGTAGAATTAAAAATCAATATATAAATAGTAAAATAAAAAACCTTAAATCTAGAAGTTCTAGAGGTTTAAATATTAAAAAATTACAAAAGACTTATATAAAGAATCTTAAAAATAATTCTTCAATTAGAAATAAAATCAATAGAGAATTATATAAAAAAAGAATTTTATATAAAATAAGAAGTGTTAAATATTATAAACAATATGGATACTATAAAAAGCATGTAACACATTGATTATCCCAAAATAGTTTAATTAATCAATTATTATATCCATATTATAATGAAAAATCTAAAGATCCTTATAGAAATTACTCATTTAGAAATAATTTATATTATAATAGAGTATTAAAAAATTTTTATTACCCATTAAATATTAAAACTAAGAATATTGAAAATCGTTTAGAAGTAATATTAGTTAGAAGTCATTTTGCCATATCTATTTTAGAAGCTAAACACTTTATTAAAAATAATTATGTTACAGTCTCTCGTTCTGGTAATAATAATAAAATTTATAGTGTAAAGACTGGAGATCTAATCACAATTAACTCTTTTTTACTACCTAAAGTTTTTAATAATATTCTAATCCATAAAAAATATGGAAGTAAAGTTCCTGACTACTTAAAACGAACTACTAATCAAATTTATGTTTTAAAAGAACCAACTGACATATTATATCCAACAACTATTAATAGCTAATCATTAGATTATATCCAATAGTTATTAACTATTTATAGTTCTTTCTACTATCTATCAATAGTTATTTAGTAATAGTTATTTAGTTTAATTATTAATTTAAGTTATTAATTTAAGTTTTTTATTTAGGCAATAGTTATTTAGTTTTAGTTATTTAGTTTTAGTTATTTAATTTCCTTTTTTTTATAAGTGATTGCAATCATTAGATTATATCCAACAACTATTAATAGCAATCATTAGTTCTTCCTACTATCTATCCAACAACTATTTATAGCAATCATTAGATTGTATCAACAAACTATTAATAGTTCTTCCTACTATCTCCTTAGTGAAAATCTACTAACTACTTTTGTAATAATAAAATTAAATAAATTAAAGATAAAAATAATAGAAAAGAGTTTATAATATCTTCCTACTATCTATCTCCTTAGTGAGAATCTACTAACTACTTTCTTACTTTCCTAACTTCTTCCCTAACTACTTACTTTCTTACTTTCCTACTTTTGTAATAAATAAATTAAAGATAAAAATAATAGAAAAGAGCATAACTACTTTCTTACTTACCTACTTTCCAACTACGATAAAAGAATAGAATAGAATAGATCACTTTACTACTTCTTATTTTCCTAATACATATAAAAGTACGATAAAAGAATATATCACTTTACTACTTCTTATTTTCCTAATACGATAAAAAAATAGAATAGAGCATAACTACTTTCATTCGTTAGAATATCACGATAAAGAATATTACGATAAAAAATAGAATAGTGTAGGTCACTTTACAACTAAAGAATTGAACAGAACATAACTACTTTCATTCTAAATAATATAACTCTAGACTTTGAAACTGAAGAATAGAATAGAGTAGAGTTTAAAAGAATAGAATAGAGTTTAAAAGAATATAATAGAGTAGGGTTTACTTTAGACTTTACAACTATTTTCATTCTAAATAATATAACACAACTACTTTCATTCTAAATTTCTTACTTGCTCACTTCACTACTTCTTACTTTACAACTACTTTCATTCTAAATTTCTTACTTGCTCTCTGAATACTTCAAAATAATATAACGATAAATCTATAAAGAGGAGTAGAGTTTACTATTCACTTACTACTACTTACTTTCAGAATACTTCAAAATAATATATCTATAAAGAATAAATCTATAAAGAGGAGCAGAGTTTACTATTCACTTTACAACTATAGAATAGAGTTACTATTCACTTACTACTACTTACTTTCAGAATACTTCAATAGAATAAATCTATAAAGAATAAATCTATAAAGAATAAATCTATAAAGAATAAATCTATAAAGAATAAATCTATAAAGAGGAGTAGAGTTTGCTATTCACTTTACAACTTCATCCTACAAATCACACAACTAAATAATCACTTTACAACTACTTACAATGATATATAAAAGAATAGATCACTTTACTACTTCTTACTTTACAACTACTTTCATTCAAAAAGAATATAACGAGAAAGAATATTACGATAAAGAATCTTACGATAAATAATATAACTCTAAAGAATCTAACTATAAAGAATGTCGCCTTACAACTACTAACTCTAAGAGTTACCATTATATTTTTTTAGATATCACTTTACAACTACTTACTTATCTTACTACGACATAAAGAATAGAAAAGAGTTTATAATGAGAAAGAATATAACGAGAAAGAATATCGCCTTACAACTACTTACGATTACCATTCTATTTTTTTAGATATCAGTTTATAACTACTTACTCTAAGAGTTTTTAATAACTTACGATTACAATATCTTACAATTACTTTCCTTACAATTACTTTCCTTCTAAAGTGCTCAGCGAATAAAAGGATAAAAAGAATTGAATAGAGTTTACTTTTACAATTACTTCTATGATTTTACCATACTTCTAATACCCTATAATTACTTCTTTAAATTAAGGTTAAAGTATTTTACCTTGCTCTTACAATTACTTCTATGATTACTTCTATGATTTTACAATACTTCTAATACCCTATAATTACTTTTTTACCTCTTATATAAATATAAGAGGAGGTTTTAAGATTATTAAAGATTATTAAAGGTATTTAAAGGTTTAAAGATTATTAGTTATTTCTTTTAATTACTTTTTTACCTCTTATATAAATATAAGAGGAGGTTTAAGTATTTACCTTTAAGAGTTGCTCTTACAATTACTCCCCTCTTTGACAAAGTAATTGGAAGATTTTATCTCACTTATCTAGCTCTAGACTTAGAGTTTCCTTTTATAAGAGGAGAGAGTTAATCTTAGAGTTAAATCTAAAGTTCATGGAGAGTTAAATAAAAAGTTATAAAGTTCTAAAGTCCATAGAGAGTTTCATCTATCGTTTAATCTTTTATTTATCTTAAGTTTAATCTATCGTTTAATCTAAAATTCATAGAGAGAAATAAAAGAGTTTATCTTAGAGTATAATTCGTTTAAAGTTTAAGTTATAAAGTTATAAAGTTCTAAAGTTCATAGGGAGTTTAGTATAATGAGTTTAATCTAAAGTTAAAAAGTTCCAAAGTTCATAGGGAGAAATAAAAGAGTTAATCTTAAAGTAAAATGAGTTTAATCTAAAGTTATAAAGTTATAAAGTTCAGTTAATCTAAAGTTATAAAGTTTTAAAGTTCTAAAGTTATAAAGTTAATAGAGAGTTCATTATAAAAAATAGTTAATCCTTAATCCTTAATCCTTTATCCTTTATCCCTTAGCTAGATTAATCCTATAATCTAAGAGTTATAATAGAAATAAAGTTATAAAGTTATAAAGTTCTAAAGTTTAAAAGTTAATAGAGAATATAAAAATAGTTAATAATTCGTTTAATTCGTTTAATCTAAGAGTTTAATCTTTTAGTTTATTAATCTTTTAGTTTATTTAATTTAATTGATCAATAAAATAAGTTAAGTTATTATTATTATTCTTATTCTTATTCTTATTTTCTTTATCTTTATTTAAAGTTAAAAGTTGTTATTCTTTTTTATCTTTATTATAAGTTTATTATTTATCTTAAATTAAGTTATTATTTTTATCTTTAATTTTAATCCTAAAGATTTTTTATTTATATTTATATTTTTATCTTTATTTTAAGTTATAAGTTTTATTATTAGTTTTATTATTAGTTTTATTATTTATCTCCAGTTAAAAGTTGTTATTCTTATTTATCTTTATTATAAGTTTATTATTAGTTAAAAGATATAATTATAATCTAAAGATTTATTATTTATCTTAAATTAAGTTATTATTTTTATCTTTATTTTAAGTTATAAGTTTTATTATTATTTTATTATTAGTTATTTAATAACTATCCTTAATTTGAATTGAGTCACAAGATGAGTATTTAGTACAAACCATAAAGACATCGGTACTATGTATATGATATTTGGAGCTTTCTCTGGAATGGTAGGAACAGCTATGTCTGTGATTATTAGAATGGAAGTAGCCTTACCAGGAGAAGCTTATATTGGTGGAGATCATCATTTATTTAATGTTATAGTAACAGCACACGCTTTCTTAATGATTTTTTATTTAGTAATGCCTTTCATGATGGGAGGATTTGGAAATTGATTTGTTCCTTTAATGATTGGAGCTCCAGATATGAGTTTTCCAAGAATGAATAATATTTCATTTTGATTATTACCACCATCACTAGTATTATTATTATCATCAAGTCTAGTAGAAGGAGGAGCTGGAACTGGTTGAACAGTCAAACACGGGTAGGCTGTTATTAAATTTCACTCGATGCGGGAAACTTTCAATATATTATGATTACTCGATATAAATCCCTGGGGACCTTAAAGAAAACAAAGGCTACATATCAGTTAAAAGATTATAATATGAAACAATCTGCCTGAATTAATAAAAATAAAATGAATAAAAATAAAATTAATTCATCAGAGACTGAGTTATATACTCGATCCCTTCCTTTATCTATATATAAAATAAAGGGGGATAAATGTGAAACACACGATTGATTTTATTATTGATTTGTAGGATTTACAGATGGTGATGGATGTTTTAGTGTTTATACTAATAAAAAAAATAATAAAATAAATTTAACTTTTAAAATTTCTCAAAAGACAAATAATATACAAGTTCTGCATTATATAAAAAAGAATATTGGCGTTGGTATGATTAGATCTGATAAATTTGGTATGTCTCATTATTTAGTAAGAGATAAAAAGAATTTAAAGGAAAAGATAATACCTATTTTCGATAAATATCCTTTATTAACTAAAAAATCATTAAATTTTAAGATATTTAAAAATGCTTTGACTATTTGAGAAGATAGTTCTATAGAGAATAAAATATCTGAAATTAAAGATTTAAAAGCTAATTGTCCAATATTTGTAATAGAAGATAGAATTCATTTATATATTACTAAACCTTGAATTACTGGCTTTGTTGAAGCTGATGGTTCTTTTTTTATTGTTAGAAAAGATGTTAAACGATTGTCTCATGCATTTAGTATTTCATCTAAAGAAGAATACGTATTATTAGAAGAAATGGCTAAAAGATTAAATATAGAAGCAAAGGTTAAATTTAATAATAAAGGTTTTTATTCATTAGAAACAACTAATTATACATCTTTAAAATTTATAAAAGATTATTTTTTTAAAACATTACAAAGTCGTAAATCTTTAGATTATCGTATCTGAGCTAGATCTTTTAGAAATAGAAATCAATATGATAATTTATTAAAAATACAATATCTATTAAGAAAAATCAGGCAATCAAGTCCAAAGTTAAAAAGTCCAAAAGTCTAATTATAAGATTTAAATATAACAAAGATTGCAATAGATTATTATCTTTAAACTTTAATATAACTTAATATAATTTAAGACTTTATATAAAGATAAATAAAAATAAAAATAATAACCTTATATAATTTTGTATAACTTATATAACTTAAGACCTTATATAACTTAAGATTTAAACTTATAACTTTATATAACTTAAGACTTTATATCACTTAAGACCTTATATAACTTAAGACTTTCATATAACTTTCTTTGCCTGGACGTTATATAACTTAAGATTTAAACTTATAACTTTATATAACTTAAAACCTTATATCACTTTTATAACTTATATAACTTAAGACTTTATATCACTTAAGACCTTATATAACTTAAGACTTTCATATAACTTTCTTTGCCTGGACGTGTGAAGGGATAGTCCACTAAAAGTTACCCACCACTATCATCTGTTGAATTTCATTCAGGTGGTGCTGTAGATTTAGCTATTTTTAGTTTACATCTAGCAGGTACATCATCAATTTTAGGTGCAATTAATTTCATGACAACAATCTTGAATATGAGAGCTCCTGGAATGACATTTCATAAATTACCATTATTTGTTTGATCAATTTTTATTACTGCTATTTTATTATTATTATCTTTACCTGTATTCGCTGGAGGTATTACAATGTTATTAACTGATAGAAATTTCAATACAAGTTTCTTTGATCCAGCTGGAGGTGGAGATCCTATTCTGTATCAACATCTATTTTGATTCTTTGGACATCCTGAGGTTTATATTTTAATTATTCCAGCATTTGGTACAATTTCTCATATTATTGCAACATTCTCTGAGAAACCTGTGTTTGGTTATATTGGTATGGCTTACGCTATGTCATCTATTGGATTACTTGGATTTATTGTTTGAGCCCATCACATGTATACTGTAGGTATGGATGTTGATACTAGAGCTTATTTCACTGCCGCAACAATGATTATTGCAGTACCTACTGGTATTAAAATTTTCTCATGATTAGCTACTATGTATGGTGGAAGTATTAGATTACAAACACCTATGTTATGAGCTCTTGGTTTCCTTTTCCTATTCACTATGGGGGGAGTTACTGGAGTACTACTAGCTAATGGTGGTTTAGATATTGCTTTACATGATACTTACTATGTTGTTGGTCATTTCCATTATGTTCTATCTATGGGAGTTATCTTCTCTTTAATGGGAGGTACTTACTATTGAATTGGTAAAGTTACTGGTTATCAATATCCTGAAACTCTTGGTAAAATCCATTTTTATTTAATGTTTATTGGGGTTAATGTTACATTCTTCCCTCAACATTTCTTAGGATTAGCTGGATTCCCTAGAAGATACAGTGATTTCCCTGATGCTTTCCTTGGATGAAATATTGTTAGTTCTATTGGAAGTATGATCAGTGTTGTAGCTGTTATGGTATTTATGTATGTTCTCTATAGAACATTTACTGATGGTAAAACTGTTTCTGGTAATTACTGATACTCACCTGAATTATTTGATAAAGAAGGTGATACTGAAACTGTATACTCATTAGAATGAATGCACGATTCTCCTCCGAGATGACATACTTATAATGAGTTACCTTACTTAGTAGCTGTTAAATAATCTTTAATCTATAATATCTAATTCTAAATAATCTTAGAAGATTAATATCTGTTAATAACTATTTTAATCAATAAATTTAACAGCAATCTTTCTAAGGTTATTTCCCCTCTTTATTTTCATTCTTTATTATTATTTTTCTTACAAACATTAATAGCAATCTTCTGCCGATCTTTATTTTCATTCTTTTTCCCTTATCTCACCCTTCTTTTTAATTTCTTTCCTTATCTCACTTCTTACTTTCCTTACTTTGTAACTTAGAAGAATCTTCTTTTTTCTTTCAAAAGAATTGAATGTACATTTTAGATTATGCGTCAATTTTCTTCTTTTTTATGTTTTCAATTGTTTTATCTGCCGTAATTGTCGGTGCTTCTTATTTCTTCTCTATTAAAAAACCTAATCCTGAAAAAATCGGAGTTTATGAATGTGGATTCTCTCCCTATTCTGATTCTAGACAAAAATTCGAGGTTAGATTCTTTCTAGTTGGTATCTTATTTATTATTTTTGATTTAGAAATTAGTTTCTTATTCCCTTGATCTGTTACTATTTCATATTTAGATTCTTTTGCTTATTGAACTATGATGTTCTTCTTATTTATTTTAACTATTGGTTTAGTCTATGAGTGAAATAAAGGTGGATTAGAATGAGAATAATCTAACTTTATTTATAATCCTTATTTATAATCCTTATTTCTTTTTACTATTGTATGAGTTTATATCATTCTTATTTATTTTAACTATTGGTTTAGTCTATGAGTTTATATCATTCTTATTTCTTTTAACTATTGTATGAGTTTAATTAAGGTTGATTATAATTAGAATAATTTAACTTTAATCCTTATTTATAATCCTTATTTATTTTAACTATTGGTTTAGTCTATTAGTGAAAATTTATAATCCTTATTTATTTTTACTATTGTATGAGTTTAATAAAGGTGGATTAGAATTTGAATAATCTAACTTCTTTCTACTTTTTACTTCTTCATTTTTAATTATGAAATAAAGGTGGATTAGAATTATAATAATCTAACTTCTTTCTACTTTCCTTACTTCTTCTATATTACTTCTTCCCTTACTTCTTCCCTAACTTCTTTCTTTTTCACTTCTTAAATTATACTTCTTCTTATTACTTCTTTTAATTAAGGTTTAAGTATTTACCAGTTTATTTTTTTATTACAAATAAATTTAAAAGTTATACTTCTTCTTATTACTTATTTATATTTTTGTAATAGGTTTAAGTATTTACCAGTATTTTTATTTATAATAAATAAATTTAAAAGTTATAAAGTTATACTTCTTCTTATTACTTCTTACTTCTGATTACTATCTTTATGATAAAAAGTTCTAAAGTCTTTAAGTTTTAAGTTCTAAAGTTATACTTCTTCTTATTACTTCTTACTTCTGAGTGTCTTTAACCCACTCTGTCCCTTATTCTCTCTATAATATATCTAACTACTTTTCTTCTTATTTATTATCTTAATTGAGTCCAAATATCACCTATTACGGTGTTTATTACCTATTACGGAGTTTATTAGCTTCTAGTCATTTTTAATTTGTTTAATAGCTTTTAGTCATTTAAAATTGGTTTAATAGCTTTTAGTCGTTTAATAGCTTTTAGTCGTTTAATAGCTTTTAGTCGTTTAATAGCTTTTAGTCGTTTAATAGCTTCTAGTTAGATTATCATTTCCAAGTTAACATTTACACAACTTTATACACAACTTTTTACACCACTTTTAACTTACAGAGTTTTTACTTAACTTATGATTAATTATTCAACTTTATGACTTATTATTTTGTATTTAATAACTTAATTACTTTCGCTTTATGATTTAACTTACAGAGTTTTTACTTACTTCGTTCTTTATTCACTATCACTTTTAACTTACAGAGTTTTTACTTACTTCGTTTTTACTTACTTCTTTCTTTATAAACTATAACTATTAAAAGGGGCGAATCTTACTTTATTATCTCTCACTCTTTATCTTTTAATCCTTCTCTTTTACTTACTTCGTTCTTTATTCACTATCACTTTTAAAAGGGGCGAATCTTACTTTCTAATCATTCCCAAGTAATAAACTATCATTTCTAATCATTCCCATAGTAATAAACTATCAATACTAATCATTCCCATAGTAATAAACTATCATTTCCAATTAAAACATCGATCCGCAATTAAAAGATAAATTGTATTCGAACGATACTTTAATTAAACTAAAAAGTTTGAAGAAGTTTAAAGATTAATATATAAAAAAGATAATTAAACTAAAAAGTTTGAAGAAGTTTAAAGATTTAGAGATAAAGTCTTCTTTTATATATATATCAAAGGATAATAAATATTTTTAAATTTAAAGTTTCCCTTTCTTAACTTAATCATAGAAGTCGTTTTATCTAAAGTTATAGAGTAGAAGAAGTTCAGTAAAGAATTTTACTATTTTATTATCTACTTCATATTTCTTTCTCTTACCTCATTTTAAAGGATGATTTAACTTCTGATTAAACTTATGATTAAACTTTAGAACTTTCTTTTGTTAGATATAAAAAAGTAAACTCTCTATTAACTTAAAGTTATTAATATTTATTATCTACTTCATATTTCTTTCTCTTACCTCATTTTTAAGGATTCACTCATCAGATATCTTTTTACTAATAAATAAGAAAAGTTCAAAGATTTACAGATTTTTCTTTTCTATTTAGAGATAATTTTACTTTTAACTTCTCTTACCTAATTTTTAAGGATTCACTCATCAGAGATCTTCTTATTAGTAAAAAGATATCTCTTCTAACTAAATTAACTAATTAACTTTTAAGGACTATCTATAACTCTATAACTCTATAAGACATAAAAGGATTTAGATTATACAGGGGCATCATTCGAATTGTTAGTGACAAGATAATTTTAGAGATAATTTTACTTTTAACTTTATAACTTTATAACTTAAGGGATAATTCTATTCTATCTACTTAGTTTCTATTTACACAACAAGTTATTATCCTTGTTTATATATAAAATAGGAGAGTTTAATAACTGTTTAATCACTGTTTAATAACTGTTTAATCACTGTTTTATTTTAGTTTTATTTTAGTTTTATCTCATCAGATCACAACAAGTTTTATTTTAGTTTCTTTTATATATATACCTTAGTCTGATAACCACTGTTTAATAACTGTTTAATAACTTATCTCATATTATCTCTATAACTTTTACTTAAAACATATTTACTTGAGAGAGAAAGATAGTATCCCTTTACTTTAGTCTCTTTAAAGGTCCAAAGATTATTAGGATTAAAAGATAAGGATTTAAAGGGAACGTTTTATCACACTTTTTCACCTTTCTTATTACCTATTACGGAGTTTATTAGCTTCCAGTCATTTTTAATTTGTTTAATAGCTTCTAGTTGTTTAATAGCTCCTAGTTAGATTATCATTTCCAAGTTAACTTTTACTAACTTTTACTAACTAGAAACTAACTAAATCTAATATTAATTAAAATATAATTAAAAAACTTTTACTAACTAAATCTATAATGAATTAAAATATAATTAAAAAACTTCTGAGAGAAGACATAAATAAAAACAAAACTAATAAGGACTGAATAATTAGCTCTACATCTCTGTATTTTCACTATTCTGATATTGACCCTCACTTAACCGATCAATCACTTCAATCTATTTTATCTACACTTGAATTCAAACTTCATGAAAAAGGTAATTCCCCTCTCACTTACGCTTTAGGCAGAGACAATGATGATCTTTTTATTTACTTTAAACTCCATAATAAATTAGATGTTTCTGATAAAAATCACTTTAAACTCTTTGGAAATAAAGGGTTTTACAGAAGTGCCAAAGATAAAGAACAAATACTCTCTTTAATTACTAATTGTAAAGAAGTTTTCACTAATTTATTCATTGTAAATGGAAAGATTTTACAATTAGAGGATTATTTACTTCACCTTGTACAAGATAATCCACTTAATAAAGCCCTAGATATCTTAGCCCGTCAGAAAGACGGCAATAAACTATTGAGAAGTTTTAGCTCCATTAAAGCTAACTTAATTGCTCTTGACGAACAACTTAATCCCCCCTCACATCAATCTCTTTACTCTCCTTCGCAGTTCATTTACTCCCAAGCTATTTTTGATTGAATTGATGACTCTCACAATAAAACTCTCGTCATTGAAGGATTTGCAGGCGCTGGCAAAACTCTATAGCTATTGCTGAACTCTTAAACACCAATGCTTTACTAGTTAAAGATAGAAATGATCTTAAGTCATTAACAAGCCATATCGGATTAATTGTTTTCGATGATTTAAGTCCTGAATCCTTCAAGATCGATGAATTTAAACACTTACTCGATTCCGAGGTTGATACTACTATACGAGTTCCTTATGTAACTATCACAATTAAAGGAGGCATTAGAAGAATCTGACTTACTAATAATTTCCAAGCAACAAACTATTTTTTAGGAAGAAATAATCGAGCCGCAATTAAAAGAAGAATTGTTTTCGAACGTATCTTTGATAGTTTAATTAAACTAAAAAGTTAGAAGAAGTTTAAAGATTTAGAGATAAAGTCTTATATATTTAAGATAAAAATAGAAAAAGTTAGAAGAAGTTTAAAGAAGTTTAAAGATTTAGAGATAAAGTCTTAAACTAAAAGTTCTTAGTTAATAAAAAGATTAAAAAATCAAAAGTTAGAAGAAGTTCAGTAAAGAATTTTACTATTCAATTATCTACTTTATATTTCTTTCTCTTACCTCATTTTTAAGGACTCACTAATCTGACATCTTCTAACTAAATTAACTAAATAAGAAAAGTTCAAAGATTTATAGATTATTTAAAGATTCTTTTCCTATTTTACTTTCCAATTTTACTTTTCTATTTTATCATTCGAGATAATTTTAATTTTACTTTTTATTTTTAAAATAAGGGATAATTCTATTTTATCTACTTAATTACACAACAAGTTTAATAAGAGTTTGTTTTTTATCTTTTTTAGATCGGAAAGAAAAAACAGAGTTTAATAAGATTTAAAGAAAAGATTTTAGATTAATTTATCCAAAGTTATAAGTTTTATTCATTTTAAGTTCTGACTTTCTTTCTAAACTACGAGAGGCCTTTATTGCAGGTTAATTTTAAGAAAAAAGGATTTTAAGAGACAATTCTATTTAATCTACTAAGTGACTATTGCACAACTTTACTAAGAGTTTAATCTTTTAGTTTATTTATCTTAAGTTAAATTATTATTTTTATTCTCTTTTATCTACTAAGCGACTATTGCACAACTTATTTTTTATCTATTTTTTTATTACAAAAGAATAAATTAAGTTACACAACTTTACTAAGAGTTTAATCTTTTAGTTTATTTATCTTAAGTTAAATTATTATTTTTATTCTTATTTTATCTACTAAATTACATAACTTTTATTAAGTTACACAACTTTTACTATAAATATCATTAAATATCTTAAGACTTATCGTCACTTTTTCTAATTTACACAACTTATTTTTTTGACCAATTAAATTAAGTTACACGATCAATATCATTAAATATCATTAAATATCATTAAATATCATTAAATATCTTAAGACTTATCGTCACTTATTTTTTTGATCAATTAAATTAAAACTAAATAACTTTCAGAGTTTGTCTTTTAGAGTATGGGTCTTATCTTAAGACTTATCGTAACTTATAGAGTTTGTCTTTTAGAGTAAGGGTCTTATCTTTTAGAGTTAGGATAAAGTGAAGAGTTCAGTTAAGAGTCTCTTAAAGTTATCTTTTATAGTTTTCGTCTCTTTTAGATGTTTTCGTCTCTTTTAGCTTTTATCTTTTATAGTTTTCGTCTCTTTTAGATGTTAAAGTCTAGGATAAGTTAAGAGTTAAGTTATATGACGTCTTTAAACTTATCTTATCTTTTATAGTTTTCGTCTCTTTTAGCTCTTTTCTTTTATAGTTAAAGTCTCTTTTAGAGTTTCTTTTAGAGTTTAGTTATCTTTTAAAGTTTATAGATTTAATGACTTCTTTAAGAATTTAAAGACTACATCTCCATCTTTTTAACTTAGTCTCAAGTTTTGATTGCTTAAAGTTAAAATTATTAAGAGTTTAATTATTAATTTAAATGTTATCATAAGTTAAATGATAAAAGCTTTAATTATTATAAGTTTAAGTTAAGAGTTATGAATAAAGTTAAGAATGATTAATCTAAAGTATAATCCAAGATAAGATAAGTTAAATGACGTAGAGTGGTTAAATGATATCAATAAGTTAAATGATAAAAGCTTTAATTATTAGAATGATTAAGTTAAAGTATAATCCAAGATAATAAAAGTTAAATGATAAAAGCTTTAATTATAAGTTAAAGTATAAAGTTAAATGACGTAGAGTGGTTAAATGATACCGAAAAGTTAAATGATAAAAGCTTTTATAAGTTAATCGACAAGTTAAGAGTTAAGAGTTATGATAAGTTAAAGTTTAAGAGTTAAGAATGATTAATCTAAAGTATAATCCAAGTATAATCCAAGATAAAACAAGATAAGACAAGTTAAGACAAGTTAAATGACGTAGAGTGGTTAAGTTAATCGACAAGTTAAGAGTTATGATTAGTTAAAGTTTTATTCGTTAACCTAAATGACAAGACGTTGTGGCCGAGTGGTTAAGGCGGCTGTTTGTAAAACAGCTGTGAAAACATCCAAGGTTCGAATCCTTGCAACGTCACAGTTTTTTAAGTGAATAAATTTTATTTTTAATTATGAGAATTTTAAAAAAACATCCTCTTTTATCCTTATTTAATGACATGTTAGTTGATTTACCTTCGCCTGCCAATCTAACTTATATGTGAGGATTTGGATCTTTATTAGGTCTATGTTTAGTCATTCAATTAGCATCAGGTATTTTCCTAGCTATGCATTATTGTGCACATATTGATTTGGCTTTTTTATCTGTTGAACACATTATGAGAGACGTTAATGCTGGTTGAGTTTTAAGATATATTCATGCTAACGGAGCTTCATTCTTTTTTATTATGGTATATTTACACATTGGTAGAGGTATCTACTATGGTTCATTTACTAAACCTAGAGAAATGGTTTGAAATGTTGGAGTTATTATCTTTATTTTAATGATGGCTACAGCTTTTATCGGTTATGTTCTACCATGAGGTCAAATGAGTTATTGAGGTGCTACAGTAATTACTAATCTTATTTCAGCTATTCCATTTATTGGTATGGATGTTGTTGAATGAGTATGAGGTGGATTTAGTGTTAGTAATGCAACTTTAAATAGATTTTTTAGTTTTCATTATTTATTTCCCTTTGTTTTAACTGCATTTGTTATGATTCATTTAATTGCTCTTCATGAAGCTGGATCTAATAATCCTTTAGGAGTTAATAGTAATATCGATAAAATTCCTTTCCATCCTTATTATACTACTAAAGATTTATTTGGTTTTGGAGTTTTTGCTATCTTCTTTGCTCTTTTTGTCTTTTTTGCTCCTAATGTTATGGGTCATTCTGATAATTATATTCCTGCCAATCCTCTTGTTACTCCTGCACATATTGTTCCTGAATGATATTTCTTATTTGCTTATGCTATCCTAAGAAGTATTCCTGATAAATTATTAGGTGTTATTGCTTTAGCTTCTTCTTTATTTGTTCTATTTACTTTACCCTTCTTACATACATCTAAAGTTAGAAGTTTCCAATTTAGACCTATTAGTAAATTATTCTATTGATTCTTAGTTGTTGATTTCTTCTTATTAACATATATCGGACAATGTTCTGTTGAAGAACCTTGATACACTGTTGGTCAAATATGTACAGTATTTTATTTTGGTTATTTTTTAATTATTATGCCTTTACTAGGATTATTAGAAAATAAATTATTAAAATTATAATTCCCCTTTAAATATACTTTATATCTATTCTAATTTCATCTATAAAACTTATATAGTTTTACTTTATATCTATTCTAATTCCCCTTAATAAATATTTCCCTTAAAAATTACTTACCTAATCTATAGGATTTATATAATTATCCTCTATAGTTTCCCTTTTGTTATTCCTTCTATGATCTCTCTTTCAGATTCACTTTAGAGTTTATTCTTTTTCGTTTCTTTTTGAGAGATCCATTTTTATTTTCTTATGTTTA
>Ga0233449_1001953_pt1 | contig 17236 bp, 16 predicted proteins | sample SI_124_October20_FD_183012 | JGI IMG/M metagenome (GOLD analysis project Ga0233449, IMG submission 183012) | Seawater microbial communities from Saanich Inlet, British Columbia, Canada - SI_124_October2016_200_MG | ecosystem: Environmental > Aquatic > Marine > Inlet | place: Canada: British... | reverse complement strand
TTTTTTACTCATAATTTTTTACTCCGAATTGTTGATTAAGTTTAACTCGTTCGAAATAAGAAATCTTAAATTGTTGTCTTAATTTGTTGGGGCACTATAAATTGTCCACCACCGCAACCATAGTCAAGTATTCTAATAGTTTTATCTTCTTTTGTAAGTAGTTTTACATTTTTTAAAATGGTAAATAATTGAGATAGCTCAATATTTTCAACAAGTGCAATACTTAAATCATCAACTAACCCCTTATCTTTGCCTTCTTGTGCTTTGATTTGTCTCCATATACTATCAGGATTTATCATTGTTTTATTACTCACATTTCATAATTTCTTAATTTATTTATAGGTATTTTAGCCATTTTTCAATAATTAAAATTACATTTTCCTTTTTATATCTCTCTGGCAATAATGAGTCAGATTGATAGTTTTGGTTTTTAATTTTTACACTATTCATAGCTTTAACAAATTGTTGTGCTCCACTTACAATAACAACACTATTATTTATTTTTTGTTCAATAATCTCTTTAATACCGCCAGACTCTTCTGTGGCTATAACCGGTGTACCACAAGCTAAAGATTCTAGTGCTGAATTTGGCATTCCCTCCCAACGAGACGAAAGTAAAAAAACATCCGCACCTGCGTACCATTGCCATGGGTTATCACAAAAACCAATAAATTTAACACGATTTTGAATATTGAAGGATTCAGTTTCTCGTATTAATTCATCTTTAAGTACACCATCACCCAAAATTGCAAGTGTTGATTTTTTATCTTCTAACTTACTAAACCAGCACAACAGACGGTCAAAACCTTTTTGAAAAGTTAATCGACCAGCAGCTATATAACATACACCCCCCTTATCAAACCGCATTATAGGAAGCGTAGATATTAATATCTTGTCCACATCTATAGGGTTTGGCAATATACTTACAACATGCTCAGAAACCAAAAAATCTAAGGTAAATTCATTTCTCATTTTTTTTGAAGAGCAAATCAATTTATCAGCTTTTCTATACAATATTCTATAAAACATGCTCATTAACCATGGATAAGAGTTATTAGGAAGACTAATTGAAGGTAAATTTGCCTCTCTAATCCAAATTTCTATTTTTCTTGGTAATAACCAACGGATGGATAATAATGCAACATTAATATAGCCCAGTGAAGAAAAAATTACTTTAGGTTTTAACTGTCGTATTTTTTTAATAAGTGGAACGATTGAGCGTTTTAGTGTAATTGTGCCCAAATTATAAATTAGCACATTAGCTGGCACCATAGATAGTAGCGGCCCACTTTTGTCAAAGACAATAATTTCAATCAAATGGCCACGATTATGAAGGCCAGTTAATAGGTTAATAGTAACTCGCTCCGCCCCACCACCTGAGAATCGAGGCAACAAGAATAAAATAGAATGCCTGTTATTCAATTTATTAGTAAATTATGGTAAATATGCAAAATATTAGTTAAATGTTGTTTAGGTGAAAAACTAGTCTGTGCAAACTGATATGCATTATCAGATAGTTTTTTTACACTTGTATTGTCAATAATAGTAGAAATTTTACTAACAAAATCTCCTTCAATAGTTGGATTATAAAACAGACCATTAACCCCATCATTGACAATATCCATATGACCGCTAGATTTAGCAGCAAGTACTAACGTATTCTGAAGCATTGCCTCTACAATTGTTCGGCCAAATGCATCTATAAGACTTGGCGCTACAAGCAAATCAAGAGAGGCTATTATTTTATTTGGATTATTTAAAAATCCAGTAAACACAATATGGTTATCCATGCCTAAATTATGAGCATATGTTTTTAATTCATTCACATATTTTTCTGCACCAGTGCCTACAACAATGAAATAAATATCTTTATTTAGATTGCGATAAATGTTATAAACATTTTTTATCACAAAATCTATATTCTTATAATCAACAACTCTTCCAACACACCCTAATAAAAAACAACTTTCTGGAAAATTATATTTTTTAAAAACATAATTTCTTGCTTCCTTTTTATTTATTGAAGACGCCACATTGAAAGGATTGTAAACTATTTTTTTCTTATAATCTGGAATGTTTTTTGGTGATCTTTGCATAACTACATCTGAAATTGCAACAAAATAATTACACAAATAACGAATTAATAGCCAAAATTTAGAGGGGCTAAGCAATGTTCTTTGATGCCAAACAAACCCTTGTGAAAAAAACTTTGCAGGTAAAGACCATGATAAATTAATTCTTAGATCGTTTCCATGGACAATATCAATTTCATTTTTTTTAATAAAATTACCAAAATAGAAAAAATTAGTCAACATACCAATTAGAATGGATAATTTGCCAGGAGTTTCTCCAGCTAATTTTGATGTTTTTAAAATAGAAAAAGGTATATTTTTATTGATTAAATATTGTGAAAGTGGCCCATTATCTTTGTGAATGACTATTATGGCGGAAATATTTTCATCTAATAATGATGAATAGAGCTCTAATGTGGATATATGACTACCTCCAACAGAGTCTCCAACAAATGGAAATAAAATTTTCAAATCAAAATCCTGATAAAAGAATAGCTTAACAATTGATTTTTATATTAAGAGAAATAATTATCATTGTGATAAATATCTGATCCTGGAATTGAAAAATACTCTTTACACAATCCAATGTATTCCTTGGCTGGCAAAACAAAAAACAACTCTCCATATCTACTCCCTTTTTTATTCAAATATCGACAATTCATCATATTGATTCCCAAAATGTAATGCTCCCAATTTCTTTTCCCTTCAACATTTTTCCACATTCTCATTAAAGAGATTTTTGTATCAACAGTACTAGTAATATCAACAATAACATTTCCTATTAAAGTACTATATATTTGATATGCCCATATCTCTACTTTCCTAAAATCAATATGATCTATAGAATTAATGAACAACTGATTTGCACGTCGATGATCATCATTATCATCAAGAAAAAAGCTGATAAATAAAGTATCTGGTGATAATTTTTTTAGCAACTCTCCTAATGAAGTAGAAACATTCACATTATTAATTGGTATATTTCCCGGTACTAAATCAAGAAAATATGGATGAGCACCATAACGACTACATATATCTTTCGCCTCTTGCTTAACAGTCTTAATTTGAATATCTGTTTTAGCTGAATTTGATAAATAAATTACACTTATACTGGCACCCTGTTGTTTAGCCTTAAGTAGTGTGCCTCCAGCACCAAAAATATCATCGTCAGTATGTGGTGCAATTACAGTAATATGTCTTCCTTTTGGTTTTGTTAATTCAATCGTCTGTACAAGCTGAAAAAATCTTTTACTTTCTAATAAAGAATTAATGTGCTTTAATTCAAGCAATGGTTTGAAATTTTTTAGCACAAACAAATAGTTTTGATGTGTGGCAATTTCTTTCATAAACAGAGAAATGTATTTTTTTATCTTGTACAACATATTTAATCTACTTTTTTTACAGTTGCCCTACTTACAACAATATATCTATTTTTTTATTGATTGTATCATTTGATGAGATAGCCATGAATTTGTACCTCTATGTCCTCGCCTGTCAAACAAAATACTTAAATAAGATACCACTGTCAAAGGATATGATGAATGTAAAAAATACTCTAATACGTTCTTTTCAAATCTATGCCAATTTGATCTCCCAAACGGAATAAATAAAGCTTTCAATAGGGCGCGCAACCATCTTAAAGTAACAGGATAAATCGTCTTATTATTTACTTCTATATCTATCCAAACATTACCCCAGTTGTTTTTACGCAATATTTCAAGATATAAGCATTGGTCAATTTTATATTCATAAGGAATACTTTCCCAAAAATTTAACATTTCATCAGACCAAAATGGCAACCTCCACTCATAGCCAAAATATTCATAAGTACGTTGTTGCCCTATAACTATCTTGCTTTGACGTCCGATACATTCAATATATTCCATCATAGCGTAATGATATTTTTCAAAACATACTGATTTTTTAATATATTTAGGAAGTGTTTTTTTAAGTTTAGACACAATATATTCATCATTTCCCGGCCCTCTTAAATCGTCCCATAAAGAATAATGTTTATCTAAAAACTTATTCCAATCTATCTCATCTATTGTGTGTGGAGTAGAGTGGATTTCTGATATTGACCTGATATGCCCTCCAGAAATAAAATCCCCACTATTGCCGTTTATTATTATAGCGTCATCATCAACTAATTTATTTTTTTGCAAAAGAAAAACTTCATACACCTCTTGTACATTATGTGTATATGAAAAAGACTCAAATGCATCTATATACTTATAATATATTTCTGATTGAAAAAAACATCTCTTATCTTTTAATCGATCTTGAATATAGACCCATTTAAACCCTAATTTACTTGCAATAGATTTGCTGATTGGCGTTTCAAAATTTCCTTTTCTCCCATATGAAAAACAGACCACATTCTTTGCACCAACTTCTTTCAAACCGCTGGCAATTAATCTAGAATCGTTACCTGCACTAAGTGGCACTACAATCTGTCTATCGCCAGCACTATCTCTTATTTGTTTAAATATATTTAAACAAATATCTGTGAACTCTCTATGAAGTTGACTCTTATCTCTAACAAAAGCCTTCCAAGGTGAATAGTGATAATAACTCTCAATGTACAATAGTCCTTGATTAAATATTAAGCACTCTCCACTTTCTAGGCGCTTTATACTATTGTACAAAGTTTTATTGCCGATTGTATGCCCTGACATAGCAATCTCTAATTCAGCCCCACTGTCTAAATCATCACTACCTAGTTCACATTTTTCTTTCAAAAACGGAGCGTAATTACTAATTAAAATACCATCATCTTTACTACAAAAAAATAACGGAATAGAGCAAATTTTATCAACTGAAGCAATTACCAATGAATTGTATTCAATTACAAATGCAAAGTGTCCATTAAGATTATTAACCAAATTAAGAATAACATTATTCTTACACTTATTATTTATAACCTCGTCTATTTTTTCTAAGAAATCTTCAACATTATGATCATATAAATAACCACAAAACCATAGTTTAATATTATTAATGCAATATTTTTTCCAACCATATTTCTCTCTGATAATGATACTAGAATCACTATATTTATCAATAATCATAACAATAACTTTTTAATTCTTTACCGATTTTATCCATAATAGATTGATCATGGTAATGCTTCCACAAGCCTACGTTTTTCGCAGAATATTCTGTAGAAAAATACTTGCCTTTATCAATATGCCTCATGTTGCCACCTAAAAAATTAGATATCTTTTCTACAGAATCATCAAACTTAAACACCAAATCTTCAAATGATAATCTAAGTACATACTCATCTATATCAGAATTATTTCTATCTTTCTCTGATAAACGTCTCGATTGTTCGTACCATTGTATGTATTTTTCATACGACTCTCTATTTAACAATTCTGGCCCAAATAAATGGTTTCTTTTAACCATATTTGCATAAATATCCCTAGGGTCACGATCAATAATTATAACCTTTACATGCTCAAAATATCTACTTGTGTCTGTAATATTTGTTGGAGATATCGCCTGATCAATAACAAGTGTATCTATTTTTTCTAACTCCATATATTTATAAAATAAATTATTAATATAATTTCTAGTTTCTTTAATAAAATCACTTTCTACTGGCCTTGCAAAAAACATTTGCTTTGCATTATTATTTCTATATTTACTAAATTTGGTCCTTAGCTTCATAATAAAATTCTTATATGCTGGAATATTATAGCGATGAACGGCGGTATCTCCTAGATACGTCATATAAGCCAAACTGTCAATATATTTTTTTGATTCTAACATAAAGTCAATATCTAACTTATTGGAAAAATCCTTACCAACCTTATTAAATATTCCAGTTCCTCTACTTAAAATATCACAATAAGCAAGAAAATCTTTAATAGCTATATCATGTCTAATAACGTCCCAATTATGTACCAATAATTCCTCTAGTTCGCACAATCCATGTGGATCTTTTGCAATTCTAAACTCGCCCTGTAGTGCTCCAAAGCCTTCAAACTCTTTTAATAAATCAACACATGCCCCAGATCCGCTGTAACCATACCCACTAACACTAACATACTTCGGATTTATAACAGGCTTATCCATAGGAAATATCATTAAGTCTTTCAATTACAATACTAATATTTAAATCATCAACCGTATCCACCTCAACCCATCTGCCATATACAGGGATTGCTGTTACCATTACTCCCAATTCAATTAATGCCTGCAGTAAATCTGTCATATAGGCATTTTCAACTAGCTTTCCTAATACATCTTTGTCTTTTAATGCCTTATGAAATATCTCTTTTATTTGTTTTAAACCATTAACAGAAAACTTCATTAACCCCATATACTGCCCTTCAATTTCATTTAATGATTTTGGCTTTTGACCTATTTCACTTATTGTTCCATCTTTGCGTAATTTTAATGTTTCCGCATCATCCAATGGATTATCATTTCTTGCCTGCCAGTAACTTTCCCAATCTTTATCAATTGCAACTGCAATATCTGCTGTTGATTTTAACAGTGCTTGCAAAATTTCTTTTGAGTAAACAATGTCTCCATAGCTAACAATAACCTCACCCTCCAACTCATCCTCTGCACAAAACAGCGTCCAAAGCATATTTGTTTCAAAGTATCGCGGATTGTTCCTTAACGTAAAACCATATTCATCTAGCATTTCTGATTTATAGCCACCAATCAGCACAATATTATCAAGCTTCTCAGATTTTAGCACTGCTAATTGTCTATCTAACAGACTAACTCCGTTAATTTCCACCAAACATTTTGGACGATCTAATGTATATGGACGAAGTCTTTTCCCTTCACCAGCAACTAGCAATATTACTTTTACTCTATCTTTTTTCATTTAAAATTATTTTCTTAAACCTGTCTATATCATTTTTAAAAAAAACAACCTCTCTCTCTGGATGCCACATCCATGCTTCCCATGGTAAACTCTTATGCACCATTGCCTCTATACTGCCATCTTCTGATTTTGCCAATACATTAAATGCACTTGGACACTCATACAATGCCTGATTGTGATAACTATTTACTAACTTAGGAAATATTTGCTTATTATTGCCTACTACTTGCAAATGATGTAGTGTTTTAACATGTCCATCCACTTCAATTAGTTTGCCGCCTGCATAAACTCCCATCATTTGCATTCCACGGCAAATTCCAAAAACTGGCTTTTTGTTTTTCTCTGACCACGATAATAGAAAATTCTCGGTTAAGTCTCTTTTTGGAATTTCACCGATATTATTACCACCTGACAAAATTATTGCATCTATTTGTAGTGTCTGTATCCAGTTATCAAGAGTTGGTTGATTATTGATAGAGGAGTCTAAGTTGATAAGGGTATTCGGAATTGGGATTGGAATAAATCCAGCCTCAACAACCCAATCAATTAATCTCTGATCAAGCGCATCCCTTGACTCATCGTAAGACTCTGTTTTATTTACACGCTGGGTTATTCCAATGATTAACTTATTGGACATTAGTAGGTTTGGTGTACCATATATTAATTCTTATGCGCTATTAACACATAAATATTACAAAACTGATTTGGAAAGAATTGCATCAATATATTTTGTAATGTTTTACCAAACCATGAAAGACGGTAACCTTCTGCTCTTGCTGTATTTTCATCAAATTTCTTATGATTTTCAGCACGAAAAAAAGAAAATTTATATAAAAACGGCATATTTTCAACAGGTACTATTGAATCAATAACAAAGCCAGCCTTCTCAAAAGATTGCTTAAATTCTTTGCGAGTTAGGTTCATTTTATGAAATACATACTCCTTACTTTTACTGCTATCACTTGCTCTACGCTCTGTAAGCGAGTCCGTTATCTTAGTTTGAATATTGTCTGCACGAAAGGATGCGCACACTGAACCGCCATTCTCTAAGATTCGATATGTTTCTTGAATTGCTTGATGTAACCCATATTCTAAATTATGATAGAGTCCAAATGCCAGAACATAATTAAACGACCGGTCTTCATACCTAAGTGCCATTATATCTCCAACCTCTACCTTAAGCGTGGAATCAATTTCTTTTAATTTATCAATCGCTACCTGAATAAAATCCACTCCAACAATATCAATATTTTTATTATGATAATAACGAAGTATTCTTCCAGCACCGCATCCTGCCTCTAATACACGAGCAGTACGATCTATAATTGTTTGCTCAGCATATTTTAACGGATAAACTTGGCTGTTTTCCATTGGCTGATCAGCCGGTATATCATCCCACCTTTTTTCCCAATAATCTTTATTACTTACTCTACGATATGTTTTTCTCATGCTCACCCATTTTTATTAAATAATCTTGCAATTTATCTGCGACTAATTCATTACCATATACAGAAAAATGCCCACCATACACATCTTCAGCATATAAATTACCAATAACTTTTTTGTCCATATATTTTGTAATATCAAGCACTGGAATTTTTTTATTTAACTGATCAAAGAATTTTTCATATGGATTAATGCCTAGTTTATCAATAATCTTTAGATCTATTAATTGTGGCATCACCAACACTAATGGTTGGTGCCCTCGTTTGTATGCTTCGTCACGAAACTCCAACAGGATTGCTTCCAAAAGTTCTAAAGCATCTTTATCTTGGTACATGGAATGTGCATCTTTAATATTATCTATCATTATTTTTGAAAATGGATCGTTATCAATAGTAGTATTGCTAGCCTTAAATATATTAAATATAAGTTTTTTAATAAGTAAAAACAATAAAATTACATTTCTTTTAAAATTGACAAAAAACTTTATTAAATAAGGAAACCTAAACTGAACATGCCTAAATTTTGTTTTGTAAAACCTGTCTGTATTTTTTATAGATTCAATTATTTCAACAATTGAATCAAAATCATTAATCTTTTTTATCGGATTATTATGCAGAACTAAATTATTATTATTTAATGTATATCTAGGCTTAAAGGCAAATGTATTGCCAAACTCAAGATAATGCTTCCAATAAGACTGGATCCTACAAATTGTTTCTGGAACAAACCCTAAAATAACAATTTTTGTTGATGGTGGTAGACTTTGTCTCTTGTAATACAGTAAAGCTTGATCAATACCATAGTTTCCTACACCAAAATTTAGAACCTTTCTGTTTAGTTTCTTACTTAAAAAAACTTGCCATGTTTGATTGTCTTCGACCTGTCTACAAAAAGTATATGAATCTCCAAAAGAAACAACTGAAACACTTTTTTTTATTGTATTTTTTCGAGAACCATTAGCATCTATATGGAATTCTATATTTCCATGTATTCCATTTTCAATGCCTTTAGAATTGGGTTTTCTTACCCAGCCTAATTCCTGGTCAAAGCTATTCTTAAAGAATTTTTTTAAAGCCTTTTTATCAAATCTGGGGTATTCGTCCTTTTCTGTAATAAGCCATTGAAAATCTTTATGTAAATACCTAACAACGCCTTGCAATATAACCTCGCTAATAATTAAAATAAGAAAAAAATAAAATATAAAATATATCATTTTAAAAGTTTTTTAATATTCTTAAGTAGTAATATTTTTTCCAACATTGGATTAAAGTCTGATATTTCTTTATTGTTTTCGATTATAAGATCAGCATTTTTTGGCTCTGGAAAAGGTATATCTATACCGACTACATTTTTTATTTTTCCTGCCTTTGCTTGAGAATACAGATTGTTTAAATCTCTCTTTTGAAGAGTATCAATCGATGCACTTATGTAAACTTCTTGGTAATCTATTATATTTTCTCTATTCCATTTTTGCCACTCTGGAAAGATGGATAAAACAGCTGCAATAACATGGATATTTTGGTCTGAAAGAAATTTCGACAAATGAGACAATCTCTCTGCATTTTTCCTCCTTCCTTCAATTGAGTGATCTACATCATTTCCAAAAAGATCTCTTATGATATCACCATCCAATAAAACTACATTATCAAACTGCAGCTTTATTTTTTCATACAAAAGTTTACTCAAAGTTGTTTTGCCGGCTCGAGAAAGGCCTATCATCCAAGTTACCATAATAATTACACCTTTAATGTATTATATTTACCATTCCAGTTGCACAATCAATGTGCACCTTGTTTGTTGTTAGAAGTTGCTCAAATATCTGCTCACCACAACCAATAGCTGCAGGTATACCAAATTCAGCACATCTGATAGCCATATGTGAATTTACCCCACCATATTTAGTTATAAGGCCTACTATTTTTTGGGAAAAAATCCAATCATAACCTGGGTCTGCGCCCGTTATGAGTACTACTTTACCACTCAAAGAATCTTTATTGATTTCTTCATGAAGCATTAAACATGGTGCGGTCACCTTTTTTTGAGTAATAAAATTAGGATGACTTACTTGAAATGGGACAATATGAACGCCTTCTATGTCTACCAAAAGTTGTGGTAAACGAATTGCTGTACTAATCTCATGCCTCCTCAATTCTTTATTGGAAATATCTCTTAGCCAATCCTCAACTGTAGTTTCGATACTATTCTTTGCGACACTTAATAAAGAGTTAAGCGGGACATGGGAAATTTCGTCACGACTCAGGCCATGTTTTTTAGCAAAGGTTGCAATTAGTTCAAGCATATCACTTACAGTACGAGTAAAAACAAATTTACCATACTCCCTACCAATAATAGCTTCATTAATATAATTCATAAGATCATCTGTACTAAATTCAACAACCCCTTCTCGGGTTAGTAATTTTGTAATTTCTTGATGTTGTTTTTTTGAAAGATTAAATGATTTTATACTCTTATCCAAAGAAGAAAACTCAGAATCACCGATTAAACTCTCCATTTGATCGTATCTCTGCGAGATAATATCGTAAGTTCCAGGACGTAGATGGCCGTATTTACACATGAAGCCGTTATTAGACATTTTTCCCATTTTTAAATAGTTCATGTCAACTACCAATTCACTAGCTATTGTCTGTACACTTGATTCAATCTGACTAACTGAACTATAATCAATAACACCCACTCTAACAAGTGATAATAAAATTGTTTTGGCAATAAAACCATGTCTAGCCAATATTGAAAATGGAATGGTTCCTAATTGAATACAATCTTCAATCATAGCAAAAAGCGAAGAGGGATCACTGCATGGATCAACACCATGTCGTTTTTCATTCTTACTATTTAACAAATTAACCTTATCCAGCGCTTGAGAAATAGATCCGCAACCACTACCTTTAATAAGTTGCACAGTCTGTTGAAAATGTGCCTTTCTAAACTCTCTTTTTTCATTTTGGTTTAACGCACTTCCAATCAACTGCTCAATCTTCTCATCAATATCAAAGCTATAAGTAGTTATTGCTACTTCAAACTCTATTTTATCGTGCAATTCTGGTGAATTCTTAAGGCAATTAATCCACAAATTAACTAATTTTTCTGCAATTACAGGTGACAAGTTATTTGGCATATAGGAGTGAAAACTTAATCGTGTATCAATAAATGGCTGGCCAGCTAGCATAACCATCAATGGCTGGCCAGTTGGATTTGAATATCCCATTATAGACCTGGCTTCTCTCCATGCATAATCAGTAATTAAAGTTTGATAAAGTGAAGATGCTAATGCTCGTGGGGCTCTGCCAATCATTTCAACTGGATTCCAATCTGGCATTTGTCCTAATACTGTGTTTTCTCCGTAAACACCATTCATTCTTTTAAGTTTACTTTGTACAAATAATTGCACTCCAGTTAATGTATTGTTAATACTTTTAGAAATTGACCTATTCCAATTAGCATGCGTAGTAATCGACCTAACTTGAAGCAAATAAGGAGTAAGATCTTTTCCTAAAGCAAACTCTATATCTAAAAACTGACTGCCCATCACTTTTTCTAGCTCTTGAACGGCCAACACAATCTTTTTAAATCTATCAGAGTGTAACTTATCAATTGAATCTCTATGTATATATATAGTGCGATTAGAGTGTTTGCTATTTCCAGAGGTAACGGTATCTGTAACTCCTGACTGGTCATCATAATTAATAACGTAATATGGAGCGCCAGTATTTAAATCATGTGTAAAAATCACTCCACTCATGCTAATATTTTTTACCATTTTTTGAGCCATTATTTCATCTGAAGGTGATAATTGACGTTTTTTCTCATAACTAGCAATCACCACATCAATAGCCTGGATTACTTCTTTTGTATTATCTGAAGAAACATTTAACACAGAGTCATATTCTCCAGCTAAAGCGCCTAACTCCCCATCCTCATCTGTTGCAGATGATCGAATTGCTATTGAATTACACGGAAACTCATCACTTAATGCTTTAATAATAACACCACTTTCTAATTTAAAATTTGCAGCATTAAAAATATAAATCTTTGGTACTTTAAATATTACAAGGGCGTCATCAACTGATTTTAAGATTCTAGCTTTAGATAATGCATTGGCCATAGAAATAGAAGTTGACATCTAATTAGTGGTAAATAAAAATTTATACATATTTATCACCCCAAAACCTCTGACAACTTATTAAAATTTCTTATATAGAACATCCTAAGAAGCCTTATTCTGGTTCAATTTTATACTTTCTTGATACACATCCATTGGTTTTTTATAGTCTAGCGTTTCGTGGAATCTACGATGATTGTAAAACTCGATATAGTCATCTACATCGGTAGTTAGCTCACCAATGGATTGGTATGCATTTAAATAGATTCTTTCAACTTTGGCGCTTCGCCAGAAGCGCTCAATGCAAATATTATCTATAGCTCTGCCTTTGCCGTCCATAGAGATAGTAATTCCTAGATTTTTAATCCTTTGAGTGTGTATCTCACTGGTGTACTGGTTGCCTTGATCAGTATTAAATATCTCTGGATGTGGGCACTTTTCTAAAGCATCATTGAGAACACTCATCACCAGTTGAGAATCCATGGTGTTTGATATCTTATACGATAGCACAGCCTTGCTGTGCCAATCAATAATAGCTGCCATATAGACCATACCACCTGCAATCTTGATATAGGTGATTCAGTACTCCATACATGGTTAGCATGGCTAATATTAAGCCCTCTGAACTTGTAGCTATACTTCTTGTGCTCTTTGATTGATATGGTGGTGTTAACTTGTTTAACGGCTAATACAGCTTGCAAGCCAAGTTCTTGGCGGTAGCGAGCTACCGTGTTTAAGCTTACCTTGATACCGTCTTCAAGTAGTTGCTTGTGCACTTTCTTCTCACCGTAGATCGGTATTTGTTCAAATACTTTAGTGATGTGATTCTTGATTATTTGTTTGGCGTGGTTAACTCGTGGCTTGTAGTACAAGCCACTTCGATTAATGCCAAGCAATTGACACTGATGGTTGATTGATAGCGTGGATTTAGGCGTAGAAGTTCGTAATGATGTTGGCTTGAGATCAATTAGCTGTTTTAGTTCAGATGAGCCCAAGCTTTTTAGCTTTTTTACCCCTCGAGGGGGCACTGAACAGAGTGCAAGCCATTCCTTCTCTACGGTTACTTTACCCACTAGTGCGGTAAGACGTTCATTTTGCTCTTGTGATTTAATAAGCTCTTCCTTATATTCTTTAACCGCCTTAGAGGGCTCCATAGCTATCTCTGCATTAGCAAGAAAGGTCTTCTTCCAGTTCACTAGATTCTGTGGAAGAATGTTGTGCTTACTGGCTATCTCAGCCAGGGTGCTTTCATTTTGTAGTAGCTCAAGCACTAGTTTTGTTTTGAATGCTGAACTGTAGGTTGTTCGCTTTTTACTCATATTTTTTACTCCGAATTGTTGGGTTAAGTTTAACTCGTTCGAAATAAGAAATCTTAGATTGTTGTCTTAAATTGTGGGGGTTTTATAGTATTTGAAAGTAACATTAACTAATTGATATTTTTTTTACTTCATTTATAATCAATTCTGTGTGCTTTTTTACTGCACTTGAATCTAATAAAGATACATATTTATCAAAGTTTAATCTTCTTAATTTCATTTTTTCTTGCGACACTTTAGGTTGTTTCATTTTTTTTATAAGTAAATCCTTATATTCGTCCTTGCTTGTTGCCACATCAAACATGTCCAATTCATTTTCAAAGCATAAAAAATCTTTATAGCTTTCATCCTGTGCCTCTCCAAACAATGGGTAAATTACAGGCTTGCCCGCAACTGAAGCCTCTAATAAAGTTGTTGAACAAAATCCAGTTACAACATCTGACTTTAAAATTAATTCTTGTGCATTAAAAGATTCTCCACATATTTTTAAATTAACTAAATTTAATGCATTTATACTTTTTAACAAACTCTCAGTTTCACTCCATTTAACACCCTTGTGTTTAATAATAAAATTAATTTTTGGATTTTTGATTGCTAAATCTACAAAAGAGGTATGTACATCATTATGCAACTTATGCCAACCAAAGTCGTTCTCTATCCCCATATATCCTCTTAAAGAATTAGTTACGTTGAAACTAAACAATGTAATACAATTATTGTTCATTTTATTTTTTTTACCTTTTATATCATTGAGGTACTTATCCATTCTCAATGAACCAAGCGCATATATGTCATTTGTACTGATACCACTGTATTTGTCATATATATTTTTCATAATTTTATTATGAAAAACTATAGATGTTCCAAAAAAACCCGTATCTCTTAATGACTTAGCTCTATACACAGTAGCTTCATGTATGTGTTTAGTTAATACAAGATTTTCCCTGTGAAGTACAATATAAGGGGTGCCAATACTAGTTGATACGGCACCCCAATCAAAATCCTGGTTATAGAATAAACCTGCACCAATAACACAATTAATATTTTTTTTGAGATATATCGCCTTAAGCAAGTATGATAAATACCTCCTCAATCTTATCCTGTCGATATAAATTGAAGAATTCTCGGGTGGATTTTTAAATTGCTCTTTTGAGGACCTATCTTTGTACGCATAGAAAACCCTGGTTTGCCATTGATATGGCATCAACAAAACTGAAAATCCAGATCGAGCTAAAGATTCTAATTCACCATCACGAAATCTATCGGGGTTTATAGCTAATATAGTTATTCCATTATTTTTAACAAGAGGCGTGCATTTAACTTCTTTTAATAAAAAAATTATTGGAAGATAGAATGGCCACAATATAATTTTATTTACAATAAAATTAACAATAAACTCTAATAATCTACTCATACTTTAAAAACCATAAATTCACTTTTAAATAATTTCTTTATATTCTAAAATTTCCACTGTATTATTCACACCCAGTTTTACTATTTGATCACAATCCTTTAAAGTGGTTAGCCTATGGGCAATAATAAGGACAGTCAGATCCTTGTCCAGATTTTTTATTGTCTGCATTATAGAGCTCTCAGTTTCATTGTCTAATGCACTTGTAGCTTCATCAAATATCAACACACTAGCCCTCTTATACAATGCCCGAGCTATACCTATCCTTTGCCTCTGTCCACCAGATAAACGAACCCCACGTTCACCTATGCGCGTCTGAAAACCATCTGGAAGACTTTCAACTAATTCTAGAATTTGAGCTTGTTTAGCAGCTTTTATTACTCTATTGCCGTCAATTTTTTCTATAGCACTGCCAAATGCAATATTTTCTTCTATAGAGTTATCAGATAAATAAACACTTTGCGGCACATGCGCTATGTGAGCTTGCCATGACCTATAGTTTTTGTTGGTGATAACCTGGTCATCTATAAGCATCTCCCCTTGTGTTTGAGATAATAACCCCATAACAATATCTAATAAAGTACTTTTTCCACTGCCAGTAACACCAATAAAGCCAATATGCTTTGATTTATTTAAAGTTAAATTAAAATCCTTAAGAACCCAAGGCAAATCTGATCTATAACGAAAACTAATGTTTTTCAACACTATGCTTTTATTAAATTTAATAGGAATTGGAGGCATCTCACTACTATAGTATGGAAGCTGCTGCTCTAATAATGCAATTACGTCTTTAAGTGAATATTTTGAACCTTTTATTGAATTGTATGAGCTATATATTTGCTGTATAGCTGGAAGTACCCTCTGAGCAGCCAACGCAAGAGTTCCAAGTACCGGAATAACAGTGCCCACTCCCCCTTGTTCCTGAGTTGCTATATAAGCAAATATAGCAATAAGTGTCATGCCAATTGCCTCCATTACATATCTAGGACTAGCTCCAATAAATTTATTTTTAGCCGCTGCTTTTCGTAATTCTGTCTCAGAATTTCTAAAAATACTACAATAAAATTCTTGAGATCCATCTATTAGCACATCCCTTATGCCGCCTAATCCTTCTTGCAAAGACTTAATCATAAGAGTAGATTGACTAGCAATGCATTTGCTATTATTTTTAACTTGCACTCTATTATAAAAAGCTATTATCCAATATAGAATCCCAAAACCCATAAAGACCGAAAGTGTAATAGCGGTATCAATTATAAGGAGTGCTGACAATATACTAACAATCATCATTACTGAACTTATTATTGATAGAATAGGCATAATAAAACTTCCGCTTACTGCTTTGGCCTTCCGAGTAATACTATTAATTATTTCGCTACTATTACGCGACACATGAACCAAATAACCCTGGTACAAAGTACGACGATAAATATCAATGCTTATGTCAGATCCAGCAGCATATGAAAGTCTTGTCATGACATAAAGTAAAAGTAAGCGAATGGCAGAAGATACCAATACAGCAGCAATAAAAATAATAGTAACTGGAAGAATGAGTTGACTTGATTCTGTTAGTTTTAAAAATTGTACAAATGGCTGAAATATTGAATGCTGAAATATTTGATCTGGCGCAGTCAATACACCAAGAAATGGCAGCACTGCACCTATACTAACAACCTCAGCAAAAGATGACAGGATCATCAGTATCAATAAAAAATAAAAGTGCCTTTGACGGCGTTTAGGGAATTTTCTCCACAGTATTTTTAGCACGTAATTGTAATCCTCCCATTTCTAACGCTTGCTAAAAATAGAATCTCCGTTGTTTAAATAGCCTCAAGTAGCTTTCTTGGTGGAATCCCACCAATCGAACTATGAGGTCGTTCGTTATTATATACCCATATCCATTGTGTTGCTAACGATTGAGCATGCTCAATCGAATCAAAAATATGCATGTTCAGCCATTCGTTTCTTGCTGTTCTGTTAAACCTTTCTATGTAAGCATTTTGTGTCGGCTTGCCTGGTTGT
>Ga0233449_1001947_pt1 | contig 17310 bp, 20 predicted proteins | sample SI_124_October20_FD_183012 | JGI IMG/M metagenome (GOLD analysis project Ga0233449, IMG submission 183012) | Seawater microbial communities from Saanich Inlet, British Columbia, Canada - SI_124_October2016_200_MG | ecosystem: Environmental > Aquatic > Marine > Inlet | place: Canada: British... | reverse complement strand
TTTTTCTTTTAAATAATCATAAAAGGTGTCTAATATATATTTTTGAGTTATATTATCAGAATATACTATATCATTAGTAATACTACCAATTTTTACATCAATACTAATTCCCCAAAATGCAGCGAATATATTTGGGTCTGTTTTACCATGAATTCCAAAATTACCACATGATAGAGTAAATTTACAAATTATATCTTTGTAGGTTGACATATAATTACTCTGTCATTAATTAACGTATAATAAAATCAATTTTTAGTTATTTTTATGGTAATTGTAAAGTTGTTGATTGTGATAATATTTTATCATTTCCTATTTTATTAAAAGCATCACTTAACCAAATTAATGAATCTTTTAATCCAATAAAAAAAAGATAGAATGGCCAAGATACAGCATACATGGGACCAAAATCATTCGTTCTCAAATATGCTTGATAATATATTACAGAAACACTTATATATATGAAAACAATGAAAATAATAGAGACTATAGATATAGAACCTGAACTAGAACTAGCCATATATTCTATATTTTTTTTACTAATTTTTTTATCTTGTTTTTTATTTGAATAATTCATTATAATAACTTATATAATTTTTCATAAATTTTGTTTAAAATAAAATTTAAGAAGATTAAATTTCATAATTAATCTTAATTCTATATTTTCCCCTTAAACTAGATTTTTTCTTTTGTTTTGTTTCTGAACTTTTAGATTTTTTATCTTTCTTTAATTTATCTGGAGTTTTTACTGGTGCTTTTGTTGGTTTATCTGGAGTTTTTACTGGTGCTTTTGTAGGTTTATCTGGAGTTTTTACTGGTGCTTTTGTAGGTTTATCTGGAGTTTTTACTGGCGCTTTTGTAGGTTTATCTGGAGTTTTTACTGACGCTGTTGTAGGTTTATCTGGAGTTTTTACTGGCGCTTTTGTAGGTTTATCTGGAGTTTTTACTGACGCTGTTGTAGGTTTATCTTGAGTTTTTACTGGTGATGTTGTAGATTTATCTGGAGTTTTTACTGGTGATGTTGTAGGGTTATCTGGAGTTTTTACTTGTTCTGTTGTAGGGTTATCTGGAGTTTTTACTTGTTCTGTTGTAGGGTTATCTGGAGTTTTTACTTGTTCTGTTGTAGGTTTATCTGGAGTTGTTAATGATTGTGTTGTTGGTTTATCTTGAGTTGTTGATGATTGTATTGTAGGTTTATCTGGAGTTGTTGATGATGGTGTTTTTAATGGAACTTTAATTACTGGTGAGGTTGGTTGCTCTGCTCCTGTAGTTTTTGTTGTTGCTTTTTGAGATTTATTAACCATCAAATTATTTTCAGTAGTAGGTTGTATATTACTAGTAACGGGTGTTGTAACTACAACAGATTGAGTAGACAACTCTTGTTTTAATTCTGGTTTAAGTTTGTATAAAGTTTCTAATTCTTTACATGTTTGATACACATTACCATCAATACTCAAGTTTATATATTCTCTATTATCATTAGCACATTGTTTTCCACTTCTATAATTATAATAATTAGAAGCACTGGGTAATGTTAATTCACCTTCAGCTTCATTTGGAGTACTAAAAAATATATTTTTTGGTTCAGAAACTAGGTCTGTAGGGATATTTTTAGTACTTTCATCAAATTTTGATATTTTCCAATCTGCATAATCAATACCTCGACCATGACGTAATCCAAATTTAAATTCACCTTCATATATTGGTTCATTTGATACTTTATTTTCAAATTCATATTGTATTCCAATACCATGTTCTGTCATATTGTAATAATCCCAAGCTAATTCTTCTATTTTAACATTCTCTATTTTAACATTCTCTATTTTAACATTACTAACACTTCCAATATATGAATAATCACTACCTGATTTATACTTATTTAAAACATCATCAAAAGATACACCTTTATAAAGACGTACATATTCCGGAAAATTATTTTTAAATCTACCTTCATAAATTTTATTTTCAAGTTTAACAATTAGAACACCAGGACCTTGTAACTCATTATCATTATTTCTACATCCAATATAAATTAAATCTTTATCAAGATCAATAGGTCCTAATAATCCAAATGTGCTTTTTTTTCCTAACTCTTTATCGGTAGCATTTGTCCATTTTCCATTAACTATTTTATTCATCTCATCTTTATAGGAACACCCCCCAATAACTTTAGTAACCAAAGGGAAATCTTTGTTAATTATATATTGCCTAATTAATTCAAATTCTCTTGTTTCCTTTTTTTCATTAAATGTATCAAATTTGTCTTTATAATCAACATCTAAAGGTCCAACTAGTTTTAATGTATCAACATGATTTCCTGGTAAAATCATAGGATAATTTACTTTTCTAAAATGTCTTAAAATGGATACAAGGTCTTTATTTTTTAATCTATATTCTTCTGTTGGATAATTGAAAGTATCTCCTTTTTCACCTGGAAATGTTTCTAAATCTATTAAACCTATTTTATCGTATTTAATTTTATCATCATATGAATTTAAACCTGATGTGTCATTCCCGCCATACATTTTAGGATGTTCATCTATTTTAGTTTTTAAATCTAAATATTTTTTCTTATATTTTATATATTTATTTTTATACATTATATATCTCTATATTTTTTATTTATTAAAATTATCATAGGTGCTTCATTTATAATTTAATAAAGAAAAACATTATTTTCTTTTTTCTATTTACTTGTATATGAATATAAAAATTATAATATATTTTTTAATTGTATTTTATTTATACTATATATCTGTCAAAAATATAAATAGTATAGAAACAATGGAAAATAATGCAAATACAATAAAAGATAAAGTAAGAAATATATATTTATCTGATGTAATAGCAATAAAATATTTAAGCAAATTTTCTGAAAAAATACAGAAGGAAGGTTTAACAATTAATAGTGATGTAGATTTTAAAGGTAAACTAATTATTCCTGAAAATGGAGAAATTATTTTAGGAGATAAAAAAATATCAAATTTTGATAAAATAATAACTAATAAGGATGTTGTTACATTTAGAAGTTTAGCCAGTAAAGATATTAATAATGATTGTTTACAAACAAAAAAATTTAGAAATGGTATAGGTAGACATGTTAGGTTACAACATGGAACTCCGTCTGGTTATGTAGGAAGAAATATTGATAGTAAACATAAATTATATCTAACTAGAAAATTTGATAATTAATAAATAATTTATAAATAAATATATAATGATTAGTAAAATTAATTTAAAAATAGTTATAATATTTATGTTGTTATTTCTGATAATCTTTCGAAAAAATAATTTTGAATTATTTACAGATTCTCCAGATATAACTAAAATAATTAATAATGAATATAAAGCTGATTATGATGCTATAAATAATTTATCAGAAATTGCTTATCAATTACAAAAAGAGGGCATGATAGTACCATCCGATTTAATTATTAACGGTAAATTAAAATTACCAAAAGATGGTACTATATATAGAAGATTAACAGATAATAAACTACAAGAAATAAAATTAAATGATATGTTAATTCACAATGACGAGATAGTAATTAAAACATCTCATGGTATATTAAAACCAAAAAAAGATATTAAACTTAACAAGTATTTTAGTTCTGCAGATAAAAAAATATCAAAACTTGATAAGGATGTATTATATAATATAGAAAAAGTTTCTAATGATAAATTAGAAAATACTTTTGCACCATTGAATGGTTGTTAAATAATATTTTATCTAACATTATTATATGTCTAATCTTTGTATATATATAATTCTGGCATTATTATTATATTGCATATTTTACAGAAATAAGGAATCTATGGATGATACAGGTAGTGGTTTGAAAGATAAATTATTTAAAAAGAATAGAAATAAAAAAAAAGAGAGTATTAAGAATATAATGAAAGAAAAATTAAAATTAAGTCATCGTAGTAATTTAAATTTAATAAAAGAAGTTACTAAAATTTCAAAACAATTAGATGATGGTATGAGAGAAATTAATTCTTGGTAATATTTGAATTTTTATTCTAACTTACATTATAATGTTTGATAATTATGATTATATTATAATTGCTTTAATGTGTTATTTAATATTTTTCAGAAAAAACAAAGAAGGTATGAATAACACAGAAAATATGGAAAAAAATATTAAGAATAAAATTAATGAAATATATAAGACAGATATGGAACAAATTAGAAAGTTAGGACGAGTTTCTTATAGATTATATAATAATGCAAGTATTAAAATACCTGGTAATTTAGAATTAAGAGGAAACTTAAAAATTAATGATAAACAACTTATTTTAGGAAATAAAATTTTAGATTATGAAAATATTATTTATCATGGAGATCAAGTTCAATTATATAACCAAAGTATGAAAGGTAGAATTTATAATTCTGGGAAACATGGATATTTTACAAAAGATAAAAATCATAGTACTACCAAGTTTCAAATTGAAAAATGTGGACAAGTTGGTATACCACCTTTTTTCAAAGGCACGCCGGAAGGTCAAAGTATGTGTCAAAATAAACTATTTTAATAATATACGTATTGTCTATTATTACAAGCATATATTTTTTTGTACTTGGTCTCAACCTTTAGTATGTTGTTAATAAGTTACAATATGAGTTATATAACATAAGATTGTAGTGTGAATTAAAGAAAATGCATATTATTGTTACACATTTTAAATCATTAGAACAATTTATTAAAAATAACAGATTGGGTTTATAAATGTGGTAAAATTTTAATACTTTCTTCCTAAAGCTGAGTTGAGATTATTTAATTCCTAAACTACATGGTCGATTGTTCATAAGACAATAACTATATGATGTTACATTATAGTATAACATAAAACAAATTATCTATTTTCAATTCTAATGAACACATAATTGTATTTCTAATTCTAAATACTTGCTCCAAAATATTCTTTGAAATTATTAAACTTCCTATATCACCAAGAATACAATTTATTTTATCTACTTGTTTGTTATATAAAATATCAATTAGATTATGTAAATTATCATATCATGTTAGCATAATCTTTTTTTTTATATTATAAACATCCTATTTTTATTTAATTTATAATATAATAACTTAAAACAAACTTATCGATTTGTTGATAAACTAAATATTGTATTTGTTTATCGGTTATTATTTGATATTTTAAGACTGAATATTGGAAAAAAACATATTCAAATAATAATATTAAACAACCAAAAAATAAATAGGTTAATAACATAATTACTAAATTTTTCTTTTCATTTGGTTTGTTTTCTATATTTTTTACACTATTAATATTAATTGAGTTATTTGTTAATTCTACTAATTCTATATTCTGATGTAATTTGCTTTTATATTTTTTTATAAAGTACTTTATCAAATGATAAAACAATATTGTAAAAATCAGAAATACCGTACAACAAATCCATATTAAAATAGTAGCAATACATAGATTATTATTATATTCTATACGAACTTTATCAGACGCATCTGCTTCATTTTTTAAATCATTCATAAATGAATCATCTTTTTCAAAAGATGATATATTTAAAAAATAAAGTGGATTTTCATGAGCATAGTCAATTTTTTTTATAAGACCACCTATAGATCTACTAAATGAATTAACAAACACACTATGTTCAAAAGGTCCAATATAAAAAAAATAAAATATTATTTCTAATATTATTATCCCTAAAAGATGAAAAAATATTTTATACATTTAAGATATTATTATTTTTATTATTTAAGTAACTTTTAATAATTTATTTATCGTTTTTTTGTCTATTTTGGAACCAATTGGATCCATAATTGATATACATTTCCTCACCCTTTTTAATATCTTTATTAGCCTTGTACATAAAAAATCCTTTTCCATCCATAAAATAATAATTTACATTGTTATTGTCATGGTGGTTAAAAATAGAACCGTTACCTAAAACAATAATATTTTTAGTATTATCTAAATGACTTTTAAATACATAATCTTCTAAACCAGTTCTATTATCAGAAAATTCTAAAAATCTATTGATTTCTACTATATCATCTTTTTTGTAGTCTTTATTAGCAAATACACCATATCCAGAATCTGGAATGTTACTTTTACCTATAAAATTATCAGATAAAAAATTATATTCATTACCTTCATTGTTAATATATCCTCCACCTGATTGATAATTAATTGTTTCAGCCTTTTTAATATCAGTGTTTAGATATCCTCCACCCGATTGATAATTATTTAGGTTAGCCTTTTTAATATCCATGTTTAGAGTAGACTTATCATAATTAAAATTTTTTAAACTAAATAAAATTTTATTATTCATTATTATAAATAATAAAAAAAATATAAATTTATATTTTTTTTATATGTTTAATTTATATACTTTTTATAAATTTTTAGAGTATTCAATCTCTCTTTTTTATGATCAACTATTGGTTCTGGATAGTCAACTTTATGAGAATTATGTTTATTCTCCCAATCATGAATATCTTTATTATCTACATCTTCTAGTTCAGGTATCCATTTTTTTATATATTCACAATTTGGATCATATGATTTACTTTGACTCCATGGATTAAATATCCTAAAGTAAGGTTGTGAATCAGTACCTGTTCCGGCTGCCCATTGCCAACCACCATTATTAGCTGAAATGTTATAATCTTGTAATTGAGTAGCAAAATATTTTTCACCCCATCTCCAATCAATTAATAAATCTTTAGTTAAAAAAGATGCTACTATCATTCTACCTCTATTATGCATATATCCCGTAGTATTCATCTGTCTCATACAAGCATCTACTGCTGGAAATCCAGTTTTACCTTCACACCAAGCTTTGAATTCTTTTTGATTATTCCTCCATTTAATTTTATCATATTTTTCTTTGAAAGAGTTTCCAACTACATGTGGGAAAAAGTGTAAAATATTATAATAAAAATCTCTCCAATATAATTCAGTTATAACTCCATTATTTTTACCTAAATTTTCCAAACAATGATGATATACTTCTCTGATTGAAATTAATCCAAGATTAATATATGCAGATAGATGAGTTGTATTATACGCTAGACAATTTCTTAGTTCGTCATATTTATTTTGCTTTTTAATTAATTTTAATTTCTTTTTAGCTTCTTTTCTACCAGATTTTACATTAATATCATTGTTAAAATCATAAAATTTTTTTAAATCTTTATTATCGATTGAATGCTTTGTTTCAATATTTTTGTTACTTACTTTAGGAGTTTTTTTACTTGGATTTTTAACTTGATACGTTTTTCTAATGTATTTCATGTAAGGAGTAAAAACTTTATAAGGGTCACCAGAATTTTGTGATTTAGTTTCATCATTTAAAATTTCCTTTAATAACATATCTTCTTCTGAATAAATAGTAATATTTTCTTTTTTTGCCCACTTTATAATAGCATCATCTCTTTTCTTTGCATAAGGTGAATAATCAATATTAAATCCAATATTGGCAATTTTATGGTTCTTATGAAGTTCTTTTAATACTTCAATGTTATCACCTTTAAAAAATTGTAAATTACCATTTTTTTTACTATAATCCTTATCTAACTCTATCAAAGACTCGCACATAAATTGTACTAAATTATGAGAAAAGTATTTATTTTTCTTAGGGTCAATTTGTTCTGGTGGAAAGATAAATACTGGTATAATATTGTCTAAATCTTTCGACATTGTATTTAAAGTGGTATTATCTTGATATCTAATATCTCGATGATGTATAAATATATTCATTGTTATAAAATACATTTTAATATTTAAATAAAAAATATATAATATTTATTATATGGAAAATATAAATATAATTTCAGCACATGGTAACACAATAAGTTCTCAATTCACAATGCCTGATAACACTTTTTTATTTTATATTTCAAAAATTAAGAAAGTAACAACAGATGAAGACCACGTTTGTACCATAAAATGCTTTTGTAAAGCTTATGATAGATTGGATAAAGTTGAAGAAGAAGAGAAAAAGGGATATAGATTAATTTTAGTTTTCTTATTATTTAATCCATTTAGACAAAGATTAATTGGTTTCTTGAAGAGGTTTAGGGAAAAAGATGGACATTATAAAATAAAATTAAAAATCATGAAAGAAAACATGGAAACTGACAATATAAATTTTTATTTAAGTGGACGCAAACATAATATAACAGAAGAGTTAGCCTTAAAAATAATTAATAAAGAGGAATTAGGTTTGTTAAATTTTCTTCTATTTTGTAAAAGTAAATTTAGAAATGACAAAGACGTAAATGAAAAATATTTTGATATTTGTACCAAAAATTGTATGAAAGAAAAAAATAGTTTTCTTCTTGTTAAAAATTTTTGGGAAAAATTTGGTTTTAATCAATTTATAAGTTTTACAAATGGAGAAACAAACAATGTTATATGTGATTCAGAATTTAGTTTTATTCCAAATTATAAAAAAACTCGCAATGAAACAGACAGTTTTGTTAGCTTTTTTTATTCAGGTATTATTCCATTCCAGAATATATATGATAAGTATAGTGTCTTTCAAGAAGATTTTGATAGAGCTGGTAAAAGTATACCGTCAATAATAAGTAATTTCGAAGGTGCCAAAACATCTAAAATAATTGAACCAAATGATATATTTTTAGATGAATATTCTAATTTATATAAATTTGAAACAGGTAAATCTTTTATGGGTAACAATCGAAAAATAGTTAGATCTAAATTACCTTCAATTTTAGATAAAGCATTTAGTTTATCACCTAAATATTTGGAAGATTGGAAAAGAAAAAAAGATAATTGTGAAAGATACTTAAATAAGATGAGGTTTCAGCAAATAGTTATTGCTAAACTAAAAGATAAATACTTTGATTTAAAAAATGTAACTCGTGAAAACTATTTAGACATGGTTGACAATCATAGTCAAGAAATTAATTTATTTAAAGATACTTATCCAGTAGAATATAAAGAAATATTAAATAATTATGATAGGTTTAAAAACTTTGAAGAAAATTTTTTGGATAAAATACCTTCATGGAATAATTTATATAATGAAAAATTGAGTGAAATTTTAAGTAGTAATTCAAATAGTGTATATTTTATTAGTGCATGTAGAGTCTGTAGTCAAGTAGTTGTAGATCAATGTCCTGGTCAATCATCAGAAATTAATTTAAATACAATCCCTAATACCAATAACCCATTAACTAATTTCCTTAAAAGTATAAATGTTTATGATAGATTAATAGATGGTACACTTTTTGAATTTAATTAATTACTCCTGTTCAAATATATATTTCCTTTATTAGATAAAACTAACCATTTATATTTTTTAGACATAATTTAATCCCACCATCGAGTCATATAAAAATATTCACTAGTATTAGAATCTTCTAAACCATAAATAATTGAACCATTAATTTTGGTAGCAATTTGTTCTGATTGTGTGTTTTCACTAGATGGTGATTCTTCGTTATAATAATTATATTTTACTTAATTTATTTATTTTACCAATATATACTATATCAGTTGGTAAATTCAATCTATTTTTTGTTTTAGTTCCTAACCAGATGTAATCACCTTTAGTTCTTATTTCTGTGGATAAATGCAAATTATTATCACTATCATATACATTCCATATTTCACCTAAATTATTTAGGGTATTATCCCACGTATAATTATCATAAATGTTAATAATAGTAATATTTTCTTTTTTAGCCCATTTTTTAATAGCGTCATCTCTTTTCTTAGCATATGGTGAATAATCAACATTAAATCCAATATTGGAAATTTCATGTTTCTTATGCAGATATTTTAATACTTCCATGTTATCACCTTTAAAAAATTGTAAATTACCATTTTTTTACTATAATTTTTATCTAATTCTATCAATGACTCGCACATAAATTGTACTAAATTATGAGAAAAGTACTTATTTTTCTTAGGGTCAATGTGTTCTGGAGGAAATATAAAAATAGGTATGATATTATCTAATTCTTTTGACATTGTATTTAAAGTGGTATTATCTTGATATCTGATATCACGATAATATCATTTAAAATATATGAAATAATTGGTAAGTCTATCTTACAACAAAAACTTTTTACACCTTTAGAATTACTGTTGTAAATCATGATAGCAGTGAAAATTATCTGGAATAAAATAGGCGTGTTAAATGTTTAAAGATATAACGTTTATTTTCGTGGAGGTAGTAATGTAATGTCAATTAAATTATCAATTTTATCACTACCGTTTAACTCTACATAAAATGTAGAATCTTGTGATTCATGTACTTGAAATACAATGTCATCTAGTTCCATTGAGCGGATTGCATTATATAAATTTTCTGCACTATTATTTGTATCCCCAACTAATACAATTTTTAATATATTATGCTCTCGTCCTAATGATATAATAGAATTTATAAAAGATTTTAATTGGTCACGCGATGCATTATATTGGGTTTGTGGTCTACCGGGTCCTGGGTTTACTAAATTTAATTTCCATGTTATATGTAATGAAAATATTAAAATATCGTTATATATTAAATATGATTGAGCTTTATCTGTAAACATTATTTCACCAGGCGGTAGTTTTTTTCCTTTATAAAAAATAGTTCTAAATTGTTCTCTATTATAAACTACTTTATTATGTATAAAAGTATCTAATGTTTTATTTATAATATAATTATTAAAGCCACTCCTACCTAATTTATATTCTAATTCAGGTAACATTGGACTATTTACTTCTTGAAAACAAATTATATCTGGTTCAGCAGATTCTACTAATTCAACAATTTTTGTCATTCTTTCTATTCTTACATTATTTAATGCAACTGTTAATGCATGAGTATATATTGGGTTAATTCTACTATTTAAATATTTAAAAAACATTGTTAAAATAGAATATGTATCATCTAATAAATTTAATGATACAATATTTATTTCGTTAATTCTATAAGATATCATTGAATGGTCTGATATTTTATTCTGAGTAAATTGCCTTATAAAAAAATCTTGAAAAAACTCGACTACTCCCTTAAATATTTCATTTGACTTTAAAAAAGCGACTACTCTTGGGTTATCATTCTGTATATCTTTCACCATATGTTTCGGTATAGTTATATGGATAATATCTGGTAAATCATGAGATGGTATTTTATCAAATGGTGCACTTAAAGGTTGTAAATCAACGACTACTTCACTCTCTTTTTTGACAGCTTCTAGAGCGGCACCTCCCATATAACTGCTGTTTACTAGTTCTAAATACTTTGTTTTGTATTTTAAATACTTGCTATGATAATTGATATCAGACATTTATATATATATTAAATGATATAAAAAACTAAACATTTTTAAATTATTCAAAGTTCATTTGACGAATTAACAAATTATTGTCATTAGTAACGAATTTAAAGTTAATATAGAGAATAGTTTAAATAAAAAATATAATTTAGAGGTTGATACAAAAGATATATTTCAGTATATTATTTATGTACTACATATATATCACATTCGAGTCATATAAAAGGTTCACTATTATCCGAATCTTATAAACTAGAATGAAAGCTTTAGAAGATTCTTATAAATATATTTAATTTATCATTTAAAATATATGAAAATATCTGAAATTAATAATTTAATATTAGAATTTGAAAAAAACTATCATAACATTGATAATTCTGTTTTGCAACAAAAACTTTTTAATAAAAAACAAAAAAAAGGTATACTAAACTTTGGATATATTTGTCCAGGTGCAATAAAAACCTTAAATTTTATTAAAAAAAATATTAGTAACACAGAACATCAAAAAACATTATTTCAAAAAATTAAAAGATTAACAGATGCTTTATTTTTTTTAGAATTAATTATTTTATATAAAAAATACTTGAACAATAAGTTGGTCAGAGATATGAATATTTTAATCAATAACAAAAGTTGCTTAATTGCTAAAATAATAACTGATTATTTAACTAAATATTTTACTCGTTTACCTAAAAAAATATCAAAAGATATACCGGATAATTTTTATCATCTAAGACATAAAACATTAATATGTAGCAATGATATAAAAATGGTAGAAGATAGAATAAAAATGTTAAGAAGAATATACAAAGGATATCAAAATACTAAAGATTTAACTATTTGTAATGGAAGAAGAGATGGTGTTTCTGGATGCAGAGATTGTTGTCGAGAAAATTTTGATAGTGGACAAGATTATAATATTTGTGTTAATAATTGTATGAGATATTAAAATATTTTCTTTATTAAACGACAACTAATAAAAGCTAGTATTTATTGAATGAATTTAGAGCTTAGTACCTGTTACTACCGGTTTGGTATTAGATAATACAATTAGTAAACTATCGTTAAAAGTTTTAATTAGCAATCCATTCTATTGGATATATAAAAATATTATTACTTTAATTTCCAGTATAAGAAATGTATTTTCTGAATTTAAATTATAAGATATTAAATGGAATGAATATTTTGTCGCACCATCGTCAGTAAAAAAATAATTATTCAACATAAAAAATTGACTTTTTAAAAATATATAATATATTTATAATTTTAATGAAAATTTTATATTTAATAATTTTAAATAATTTTATATTGCCTTATCATTCTTTTCACTTTCATGACTTTAAAAAATGTCATAAGAAAGTGAAGGTAAAGTATCAATTTTTTAAGTCAAATATTATTCCACATTTAGCCGAAGAAACAAGAAAACAAATTGAAAGTTTTAAAGAGATTGATACAAGAAAATCAATTATTCAAAGTTCAGTTGATGAATCAACAACTGATTTTTCAACTGAAATATTTGAATTATTGTCATAAGCAACTAATGTTAATAAAGAATTTTTATTTATTTTTCAACAAATACTTAATCAATATTTTAAAGTTAATATAGAGAATAGTTTAAATAAAAAATATAATTTAGAGTTTGATACAAAAGATATTATTAAACTTGTAATTAGAAATATAATTATTCCAACAATAATTCATGATATCTTTCAGTATACTCTTTATGTACTACATATAAAACATTAATCCCACAATCGAGTTATATATATTAACAGCATAAATTATTTTTCTGATTTATTAGCATATAAATATGACTATAATGATTCAGGAATATGGTAATTTCATAAATTAAAAATGTTAAACCCATTGAGTTTATGATTAACTACTATAAATTATTTTATAATTTATGATATATGAAATATTTTATTATAATAATTATAATTATAATTATAATTTTACTAATGTTAAATAACAAAGTAAAAGAAAATTTTAATGGTATGAGTTATATTAAAAGACATCAATATATTAGATGTTGTAGCTATTTTGGTTGCGGTCATCCTAGATGTCAGAATTTTTTAAGGAAAAATTCAAGTCCAATAATTTTAATGGGTATAGCTTATGCTGGAAGAAGAACTTATAATATTTATGGAAGAAAAAATATGGATTCGAGACAATATGAATATTTTATCAGAATATATAATAGATATGGTGATTATTTTATGAGAAGATTAAATGTTAAATATTTAAATGATGGTGATAATATAGTAATTAATAACGAAAACTATACAGTTACTGTATATAAAAAAACATATAGTGTTCCAAGTTTTAATCAATTTTATACACCTAACCTAAGTAGAGGAAACAGACGTAGATTAAATTTTATTTCTCAAGATTTTAAAAAACAAACTGGAAGGAATAGACGGAAATATAATATTAAAATGGGAAAATTATTAAATCCTTTAAGAAAAAATAAAAATATTAATAAACAAAAAAAACGATAATAAGTTTCTAATAGAAGCAAAAAGTAAAGTGACTCTCGCTAATACATTATTTCATGTAGATCCATATAGTTGGTCCCTATATGAAATACAAAATATTTACATAGAGTTGTTAGACGACACCAAGTGTATGTATTAATTTTTATGGGAGATATGAATGATAAGGAATTTATATTATGTGATATACATATTGACGATGATGTCTTCCTATCGATTGAATATCCCATCCGAGATGATATATACGTTATAATTGAGGGATTAAACAGGATGGAATGCGTTTGAAACTATACGATGAAACATCATTGATAACGAAAGTGTAGTTAGCGAAGCTGTAACCCAAAATGGACACGCTATAGAATTTATGTATTGTGTCTAGTAGATTGATATGAGAATTGTAAAAATGGTATTAGAACAAGAATCATCTGCGGCGGTACACTTGGATGCTCATATAAAAGACAGTGTGAAATAAAATTATTCGATGAGTATATGTCGGTGTATTACAAGTTGTTCCTAAATAGTTTAACAATAAATAAAACAGTGTATGATAATTATATTCTGGATTTTAATTTATATCATCTCTAGTTATTTACATTAACACAATAAAATTATAATTAATTAATTCTGTAAAATTATAATTAATTAATTCTGTAAAATTAAACATTTTAACAATTATAAAAATTAAATTTAATTATAATTATATTCAAATTTTATAATTAAATTTAAACGTATCTAAGCATATTAAATGTTGTTCAACTTATGTACTGAATACTTTCAAAAAGAAAAATAAGTATGATAATTATAATTTAATTTTACTAAAAATATCATTTTTTTCTTTTGCACTTTTTTTCTCAAAATGAGCTAAATTTCGCAAATAAAATGCAGCACCTCCTTTCAACTTTGATTTATTATCTGTTAAAAATTTATAAAACATAGCATCCCAAGTTTCATTCCAATGTCCATCATTTTCATAATTAGACATATTTCTAATATAGTTACTAGTTGATAAATAAGGTTTTCTCATGGTATTGGTATTAAAATATCCCATTCCATATACATTACCAATCATTACCCAATCGTAACTATCGCATGCAAACTCCATAAACCAAGTGTAAATGTCAATAGGTCTAATTCTAGCTAACACCATAAAATTTAACATTACCATCAATCTTTCAATATGATGTAAATATCCAGTTTTAAAAGCTCTCTTAATAGTATTATCAATTGGTTCTATTCCCAAATCACCAGTATACCATTTTTTAGTTAATTTATTATTATTACCAAAATAATTAGAATTTACTAAATCATCATAATATAATTGATATAACATTCTTTCATATTCTCTCCATCCAATAACTTGTCTGATAAAACCTTCAAAATTATTAATTTGTACTTCCTTTTTATTTTTTTCATAATATTTAATAGTTTCATCGACTACTTGTTGGGGTGTTAATAATCCAATATTAATTAAAGATGATAATAACGAATGAAATAAGAATGATTCATCTTTGATAATAGCATCTTGATAGTTACCAAAGTTTGATAATCTATTTTTTAGAAAATGTTTGAGCCACTTTTTTGCCGTTTTATGAGTGACAGGGTAAAAAAATTCATCTATATCACCATAATTATTCTTGAAATGTTTATCAACATATTCCTTTCCTTCTTTAACATATTTACTATTATTATCATTTTTGGAAATAACTGGTTTAGGAATATCAAAATTTTTAGGTATTTTATTACGATTCATCTCATCATACGATTTACTAATATAAGGAATGTTTAATTTTTTTAACTGCCAATCATAAAAATGTTTATGAAAGAATGTGTTTGAGTTTCCTTTGTGTTTCATATATTCTTCCAAATCAGATATTGATAATAAAAACAAAGGTGAATCAATTATTTCTAGTTTTTGTTTATTTATTTTAATAACTTTATTTAATCTTTTGAGAAATAGATGGTCAGCAGGATCATAAATAGTTACCTCTTGGTATTTTTTGATAAAATTATAATCTTTCATTATATTATAATCAATATACTCTACATCAAAGTTATTTTTTTTTAAATAATCAAAATAATATTTCATACTGCTTCTGTGTAAAACCAATTTTAATTTACTAAAATTTTTAATTCTTTTTTTATCTCCAAAAAATAATGGTTCTTCGATTATTACAATTTTACTATCTTTATATTGTGTCATATATTTTTTATTGAATAATTGATTAGGTAATATTATAAAACATTTTTTCATATTATAATATTGTATATTTATTTTTAAGGTAAATTATTAAAATTAGAGTATGTTTTCGCTTCCCATAATATGTTACTAGTATGATTCTATTCCACACTTTTCTAAACATGATACAAGTCTACCATTCTTATCATGTGTAACTAATTTACTTGTATATTATTACAACAGGACTGATATTTTTTTTAAATCTTTATAACCCTGAAAAGATTGTATATTTTTTGGCTAATTTGGTGGTAAAGTCCATTAATATATTTAATATTATGTTTTTATATTAAATTAATATAAAAATAAAATCTAATAATTTATATAATGACAATAACAAATCAAACCGGAGGAATTATTCCATCTGAACTTCTTGGAAAAAAATTAAGTTTAAAAACCATATTTATGTTTAATTTTGTTTGGATTATAATGTTTGCAGTAATTTATTTTTTAATAGGACAATCAGACAATCAATTTAATCATACTAGAAAAACTTTAACATTTTTAGATGCTCTTTACTTTGCAGTAACAACACAAACTAGGATTGGGTATGGTGATATTAGTCCTCGTTCAACAATTGCCAAAATATTTGTGATGATTCAACAACTATCTGTAATGTTTGAACTAGTTGCAATTATATCTGGAAATATAAAAGATGACATATTAAATGATATTGGAAACCCATTAAGTAAAGAAAATAATTCTTTAAAATCAGGAATTTGGAATCCTAATATGGTTATGCCAGATATGACAGATATGCCAGTTATGCCAGATATGCCAGTTATGCCAGATATGCCAGTTATGCCAGATATGACAGATATGCCAGATATGACAGATATGCCAGTTATGCCAGTTATGCCAGATATGCCAGTTTCAACTACAGGTACACCAAGTGTGTCATTAGGAGTAGAAGTAATTGCACCATCTAACTTAACACAATTTAAACAAAATCTTATTGATCAAGTAAATGTACCTTCATCTGTATAAAATTCATTTAACCTATAACTAGACATTTTTCATCCCAAATCATCTAAAATATCATTATGTTTACCATTTACTTATATTTTATGTATTTTATTCGCTTCTTTTTTAAAAACCGACACTGTAATTAATAGATTATGACAATAGTCTAAATCTTCTTCTATCACATATGACCAGGTTTTAAAAGTACTATGGGAAGTAACATTATGTTATTTTTCGTAATCTATTTGATAAACTTTATATTTATAAATACTATTAACTACCAAAATTATGTTAATTCTAAAATGTATTTGCAATGATTATTGGTATTATATTA
>Ga0233449_1001944_pt1 | contig 17321 bp, 22 predicted proteins | sample SI_124_October20_FD_183012 | JGI IMG/M metagenome (GOLD analysis project Ga0233449, IMG submission 183012) | Seawater microbial communities from Saanich Inlet, British Columbia, Canada - SI_124_October2016_200_MG | ecosystem: Environmental > Aquatic > Marine > Inlet | place: Canada: British... | reverse complement strand
CAAAGGCTCTTTAGAATTTCCAACACCTACGCTTACATCTCCAGTAGTTGCATCAATTCTCAATGATGTAGCGGTAGCATTATCATCAATACCAGTAGATGTAAAGCCTGCGATAGTACCAGTCATAGTACCACCAGCTTTAGGTAGTGCTAAGTCTGCTGTAGCCTTACCTGCTACACCATCAGCAATATCATTATTGACAGCGGTTGCTAAATCTGCGGCTTCAACAGTACCATCTACTATTGCCGAACCTGTTACGTTCTTACTTGAGTTTCCGTTGTTATACATTATATTCTCCTATAGCTTCCACCAAGCGTTCCCGTCATATTGGAAGTCTGTTGGTCCTGTTGATAATGCCTCTGTAGCACCACTCTTTGTTCTTGTTTGAGTGCCTGCTGTACCAGTAGCGTGTGTTACATTAACTGTTCTGCTAGAGCTGTGTGCTTTAAGAGAAACTCTATCACCACTCTGAGCATCTGGGAAAGTAACATCTGTTAAATCATCACTTGCAGCATCTGCTTCTGTATCGATTGAATGATGTGTGCCTGTTAGGGTAATAGCACCAGTTGCTATTGTAACTTCAGAAGACACACCCATATTCATAACATTAGTAACTTTAGTATAACCATCTGCTGGATTTGTAATAGCTGCTTTATTATCACCATATACAACCAACTCACCCGCTGTATAAGAATAAGCACCTGCTGCGCCTGATTGAACATTGTTTCTAATTGCTCTATTGCCTGAGCTAGTACCACCAACCAAAATACCAAAGCGTGACGTGTCACCTGATTTACCTAAAGTATTCTCAATTACATCTACATCTGTAGCATCTGTTAGATTGATATTTGCGTTAGGTGTAGTACCTGTTGTGTTTGTATCGTGAATCCTACAAGTCTTAATAACACTTCTAGTTAGCTCATCTATATTAATTCCATCAACACCAATAGTGTGAATGTGTGCGCCATCAATCTCAATCTCATCTGGTGTGGTAAATGCACCGCCAGTAGAAGAAGATATAGCAATACCCTGCTGATAGCACTCACTAATCATACCCATACCAATTCTAAAGCCACGAGCTGAGTTAGCATATATGCCTGTGTTTGAAGCCCAAGGGGATGTGTTCACAGTATTACCATTACCGTTTAAATAATAACTTGATATTGAAACATCTACTAGGTTTGTCTTACGGTCTGTATGAGTAGAGCCATTACCATCACCCAAGATACGAATACCTTGGTTAAATTTATCAATCACTGTGTCATAACAAAACAAACCCGTTCCATTTCTAGACTCTGTCTGCGTAGTGTTTCCATAAGTTGTGTTTGTTCCTGGGTCTCCAACGTAGAAAGTAACACCCTTTTTAACATTTTTACCTCTGAATCCTCTTGTGCCTGAATCATATGCACCTGAAAATCTAACCGCTTCATAGTCACCAAGGTTCGCACCTACAGCATTAAAGTCTTTAACTAATACATTGTATGGATGATATGTAACATTACTACCCCCTGCGCCCCAGGTCGCTTCAATACCCAATAAAGTATCGCTTGAGTTGCTAGATGTGTCATCTGAACAATTACTGAATGTAATATCTCTACTATGTCCTGCCACAAGAGCAAAACCATTTCTACCACCGCCAACCAAATCTACATCAACGTCTTTAATTGTGATTCTTTCTGTAATTGTTTCTGGTGTAGCTGTTGTTGCTGTATTGAAATGCCCAATAGCAAAGACATTCCAGAATGCGCCACTAAAGTTTGCAACAGGTATAGACCTTCCGCTCGGAGTAACCACGCCATTAAGAGTTATTCTTCCACCCTTCCAAACGCTGTTGCTCAATAAGCGAATAGCGTTTCCTGTTGCTGCGTGTTCTGCAGCAGTGGATGCTAAAGTAGAGCCAAAATCAGTCCAGTTTAATGTAGCACCATAAGCTGATACAGTAACCCTTGTAGGAACGCTTAATTGATTCGTCAACAGGTATGAGTTTGTACCACTCTCAGGGAATACAATATATTTTGCACCACTATCTAGTGCAGCCTGAATAGCAGCAGTATCATCTGTAACACCATCGCCCACAGCACCAAAGTCTTTAACACTGACTGACTCTTGTAGCTTGTTCTCTACTGTTCTTGATACTGAGCCTGTGCCGCCTTGAGAGTAAGTAACGTTATCAGCTACAGCTACGCTCACTTCAAAAGAAGAGATAATCATTACTTCGATACCAGCACCCGTTGGAGGAGCTTCAGAGAATGTAAGAACAGCACCTACGGTAGTGTAAGTATCCTTCTGTTGATATACACCATCGATATATACCTGTGTACTATTCTCATTATTAGGAGATGAAGACATTGTAAATGCAACTGTAGTTCCATCACCAGTAAAGTTATTTACCTTAAGCGCACCAGCATATACAGCCTTCCAAGTAGTACCATCGTATACTCTAAGCTCTCCATCTACAGTATTAAAGTATAGAGCGCCTACGATAAGGGCATCACCATCATCATCTGTAGTTGGCTCTACTGCCTTGTGTCCTAAGTAAGTATCTGCAAACTGCTCATACTTAGCGATAATTCCATCTAGGTCGTAGCTATCTGCTAAGACTGATGATGTTGCAATTCCGTGACCTCTATCAATCGACATTAGTTCATTCTCCTTCTCATAGCTTTAACCGCTAGTGCTAATCTTTTCTTTTTAGATAACTTCATTATGAATCACCTCCTTAAAGTAAACTTAACAAAAGCCCCTCACTTAAGAAGGGCTAGAGTTAAATCAACTTACTACGAAGTTAATTCTTGGATTGAACCAGGACGAACAACCTTAGAACCATATACTGTATCAGCAGTGAATAGGTCAGCTAAGAACTCTTGCTTGTACTGAGTCTGCGTACGGATAGACTGTTGTGTAGCCAATACGTGTGCATCCTTCTGGAATAAGAAAGCCTTCTCTGTTGCACCTGTGCCCACTTGCGTAGACATATATACAGGTACACCGTAGATAGAACCAATCTTACCAGTCTTGATTGCATTACCATCACCAATGAACTGTTGCTCCGTGAAGCGGTCAGTAGACATTAGTGCAGTCATACAAGATGGAGTCACGATTAACGCACGACCATCTACTGGAGTATTACCATCGTTCAATACTTCGATAGCCGCAAGTAATGAAGTATCCCAGTTAGTTACACCAGTGATTACTGAGTTACCACCAGTTAGTGCAGAGGCACCATCTAAGTCAGTGATGATTTTAGAATCAACATTCTGAGCTAGAGCATAACCAGCATCATCAGTGTAGAACTTACGCATAGAGTTCATCGCTTGTAAATCAGCGATGTCTTCAATACGAGTTGTCCATTCAAAGTGCTGGTCAATTACGATGTCTTTGATACCTGCAGTATCTGTGTTGTAAGTTACTTCTGTATCTTTAACTTTGGCATTAGCTGCGTTACGGCCTGGAGTAGGAATGTGAATTGTATCACCTTTCTTACCTGCGTGGCTTAAGTTACGTACTAGGTTTGCGGCAACTAAGTTACCTTTATAAGTAGCGATTACCTCATCAGACCAGATTTCTGGGATGAAGTTAGCTGCCGTTGTTACTGTCATATTTGCCATTTTATATTCTCCTTTAGATTAATAGCATTAAGTTACCCTTCCATCTGCATAAGCTGCAAAGATTTCACTTTGAAGTGAATCATATTTGTCAGGGTTTTCCATTTTCAAGCGAATTAAGTCTGCTCTTCTGAACGACTTTCCTCCACTTGTTGAACCACTGGCTGACCTTGATTCTGTAGTGGCTGCTTTAAGTTTAGACTCTCGCTCTGCTGTCTGCTGTTGAGTTACTTCCTGTGTCTTTGAGACCATAGAACGGTCTTTCCAGTTACTAAGTAGCTCATTAGCTGCATCATAGTTATAAGAATCCGCTGCTTGAAACAGTTGCATACGAATAGGTGAACCTTTTATCCAGTCTTGGAACTTAGCATCTTGTACTACGTCACCAAAGTCTGGGTGGGTCTGTTCTAAGTGTGCCTTAGCTGCAGTTTGAACCTGCTGTGCTTGGAACTCTTGGAACTCTTGGAACTTAGGGTGATTCTCAATCGCTTGATTTACCGCTGCGTTGGGGTCTTCGAAAAAGTCTACACCTTGGTCCTCTTGTGTTACCGAGGAATTATCTTGTGGATTGTGCTGTCGTGCTACCTCCGCTTGAAGGAAACTATCTGATAACTTTCTTAACTCTCCAACTTCCTGAGACTTACGTCCCATTTCCTTTTCGAGGTTCTGATAACTACCGATGATTTCTTCTGTACTCTTACCAGCAAACTTATCAGGGACTTGATATTCCTCAGTTACAGGTTCTGCATTATTCATTGCCTCTGCTGCTCCTTGAATATCTTCTACTGTTACGTTTGTTGTTGGCTCTGTTACTACTGCTTCGGGTGCTGGTGCATCCACTACTATATTACTCATATCTTAGGTCTCCGTCCTGTTAAGGATTATGAAGTTATAAATGACGGGGTCAGGCCTTAAAGGTCTAATTGTTCCATCGCTACTTTAGTTGCATCCTCTAATCCAGTTACCTGTCTTAGGATTGACAACTGACCTCTGGCGTACCAAAGGTCTCTTTCAGATTCTATTGAATCTAAATTGTTGTATAGGTCTTCAAGATTCTTTAGTTCTTCAACTAAGTCTCTCCAACCATCTTGTTCTGTTAACTGAAGTCTATTGTAATAATAGTCTTTAGTTAGGCTGTCTGTAGGCGTTCGCATAATTTAGCATTGTCTCCGACTTGAGGTGCTCCATCTCTGGAATCTTTCTATATGTATCACTAGTTGTATTCTGTGTGTCAGCTTTGACTTTATCAATATTAGCTAACTCTTTCTGTAGAGAAACTAATCTCTCTTGTACATCTAACTCATTAGGCTGCTCTGTACCTGCTTTAGCTGCATTTAGTTGAGCTTTAGTTTGCTCTTCCTGTGCTTCAGCTAGTGTCTTCTGGATGTCAGCCTTAGCTTGTTCCATAGTTAACTGCTGTTGCATCTGTTGCATCTGTTGCTCTTGAGGGTTAGGTTGCATACCTTGTTGTAATGACCTAACTACCTGGTCTCTATTGTGCATACTAGAGTTTTGGAAGACTGCTAGAAGTAACACATTAAAGGCAGGTGAATCTTTAGGGATAGACTGTAGCATAGAGACCATCTGTTGCATCTCTAGTTCTTTAGCCATAATACCCATAGTAGAATAAGGGACAAATTTATAGTCTGATACTGGGTATCTCTCTACATCAAACTGAATCTTTCTCCACATACTCTTATTAATCATAGGGATTAAGAATGTATTCTGGAAGTTCATCAGTGTACGCTTCTGTCTTTTGATAGATGCTGATTGCATCATAGACATACCACCTGCAGTGTTCCTATCACCTACGTTACCCATATCACTAGAGCCAGTACCCATCTGTACCATATTCTGTAATGTAGACACTTGATTAGCTGTCTGTGGGTCTGTCTGACCTAACGTAAGAGGCATAATAGCCTGTCTAGGGTCACCATTAGTAAGAATAGTCTTACCTGGGCGTACTTCTAACTTTAAGCCTCTAGGCAATCTAGTGGCATCTGCAGCCATCATAGGTGTAGTAGTTAGTGCTAGAGAGTCAATTCTAGCTCTCATCTCAGCATCTAGTGCCTTCTGAGGGTTATAGCCTTTCTCACAAACACCACGGCCCCAGAACTTACTAGGGACTAAATCGTGTTGATAACTGATGAAAGGTCTATCTGTCATCATAAATGGATTCTCTTCAGCACGTAAGATGTAAGTATCATTAGCAATAGTAACTACTGCTTCAACTAACTCATCTTCATTATACTCAAAGTCATCCTGGTCTACTTTCTTGTTTAAGAACTTAGCAGGTACTTTACCCCAATACTCACAAATCTTAATCTGGTCACCAGCATCTCTACTAGAGTACTCAGGGTCAAAACCTACCTGCACTACATTCACATCAGCTTCAATATCAATGTCTCTGTAGACACCCTTCTCAATACCTTCAGTTATAATATATCTAGGCTTGTAGACTTCGTGTGCTACACCTAATGCTTCATCAATAGATTCCGCTGAAGGGTCAATTAAGAACTCCTTAGGTGAGATAGCTTCTACTCTTACTTCTACTGAAGAGTATTCTTCTAGTTGACGTACTGTTGTTAAGGTACCTTCTACAGGGACCTCAGTGGGCCTATGTTCAGTCTTCTCTTCAGTAATAATCTTACCAATACCAGTACCATAAATAGCACCATTAAGGAAGACCTCACATAAGGCATCCTTAACACCTGCACCTTCTAAGTCTTCCTGTAGTAGGTTACGTATATATTCAGCATCTGAGTTATCTTCATCTAAGACATCATCTTTAATATCAAACCACTTACCCCTACCAAAAGTAGCCTCTTCAATCTCTGCGACTGAGGATTCTACTGCTTGTTGTAAGGCAGGAGAGATAAGACGTGACTTCTCAGACTGTCTATTTCTATCTTCTACAGACCAAATACCTCTCCACAGACGATAATACTCATCCCACTTAGTTAAGTAGTTATTATCCCTATGGTTTCTCCATTGGTCTAGGCGTGAAGTGAGCCATCCTGCAAGTGCTTGGTAATCTCTTTCGTCATTATACATATATATTAATATCCTGCAACATCATCATAAGGTTCCCAATCATCTTCTAATTCAATAGTGTGCATAAAGTCTGCAACACTCACCTGGTCTATGTAAGCCAAGGCATCTATAATATCATCGTGTGTCCCTTTAGTAGGAAACTCCACTAGTTGTACTTCTAAATCTTTTATATAGGACTCTTTAGGGTTAAACGTAATCTTACCGTGTTCTAATCTACCCTGAAGTGCCCAAGTAATTCTATCTGCTTTCTTCTTACCACCGTGAGTTACATCTGTAATGACAACCCATCTACCTGAAGCTCTCATCTCATCTTCTAAATAAGGTAAGATAGCATTCTTAAGTGCTCCTGATTCTATCCCAACAATAGTCGCTTCATTTTCAAGAGCTGAAGATAAAATCTTCTTAGCGGTTTCTTTAATAGACCAACGACCGTGAAGTATATCTTTGACCCACCACTCATCATTATGTACTTTAACGATAGCAACTGCAGTCTCATCGAGCTTGGAACCTTTGATTCCTCGTTCTTTCTCCACTTGCTCAAATCCTGCGGGGTCCACTGCAATGACGTAATTACCTTCTTTAGGCTCTTCTGTACTTGTTTTAATCCAATCACTCTTAAATATACCTCCAGTGAAACTTACAAAACTAGCTTCAAACTCTTGTCTGAATGCTTGTGTAGACATAGTCTTTCTAGCTACAGCTACTTCCTCAGGGTCAATCAGAGGGTTATCGGTAGAGTTAAACTGGAATGTCTCCCAGTCCTTATTCTCTTCCTTCTCTGCATCTATAAATAAATCATAGAAGTGATTCTTACCTGCTGGAGTACCAATAAATAGAGCACCACCTTTTACATCTGCTAGTGTAGGTCTAATAATCTGTTCCCACACTTCAACTCTCATTGAGGCATACTCATCTAGTACTACATAAGCTAGACCCACACCCCTCAAGGTATCAGGTCTATCTGAGCCTTTAAGACTAATCCTCCTACCATTAGTGAGAGTCATAGTGGCTGTATTCTCGTGTGTCTGAGCTATTAACTCAGTGCCGTGGAGTAGCTCTTTAAGCATATTCCACATAATATCTTTAGCCTGTTGGAAGGTAGGGCCAATGTAGAACACATCCTTCTCTTCTGACTGTAGAGCCTTAATGATAAGTATCCAAGCTGCCAGCCTAGACTTACCAAATCTTCTTCCCGCTGATACTACTTTAAATCTAGCAGTACTATTAAAGATTTCTAACTGTGCAGGATGTAGTTTAACATCAAGTTCCACTAAGTACCCACCTCTACAATCTTAGAGTCTAATTTAGCATCATCTATAATGACACCATCTTCATACTCTAGAGGTGCTGTAGCCTCAGCCTCAATGACCTTAGCTTCAAGACCTCCTACGTTGATAACAATGTTACCTTTACCCTCTGAAGACCTTAACTCTACTGCTTTAGTTGTAGGTAAGATTCTATCCATACACATCTTAAGACAAGTACGGTCACCTTCAAGTGCCATCTCAATGACCTTCTCTACAATCTCTGGTCCCTTAGTAGTCATTAACTCTCTACTTAAGGCAGTATATTTGTTCACTGACCCTTTAGGTCTACCACTAGGGTTTAAGACCACACCTTTAACTAAGGCAGGGTTACCTTTATTTAATCTTCGTTTATCACCAGGTTTCATTGCCATTGTTTATGACCTCCTCTACTTAAGTATACTTTAGACTCTTTGTCTTAGACTACCTAAAGACTGTCTTAAATAGTAACTGTAATGGTTATACTTTAGAAGTGGTGACATTAAAGGTTATTTCTGAGTGAAGCCTTCAGGTGATTCTTTAGTAGGACTAAATGTTTACATCCTATGTATATATTATACCATACTTTTAGTCTAAAGTCAATAGCTAGAGGATAATAAAGTTCTTATGTGTCACCTTTGGTCCCTCCTCGTTCTAACTTTCTTAAGTCACACAAGTTATCCACAAGTTATCAACAGTTGTATTAAATAACTATAGTGCACCCCTCTCCCCTTCTTAGAGTCTTTAGAGGCCTTAGAGGTCCTAAATCCCCTCCGATTTGCCTGAGAGCCCTAATCTTTAAACTTCTCAGGACACTTGGGTCCCTCCAGGGCCTAACACACTAGAGCACACAAGTCAACACTAGTACACACAATAATATTAAGTTGACATTAGTGTACTTTTGTGTTAGCACCTGAGTGACACCTGAGTGACACCTGAGTGACACCTGAGTGCTGGCACCTGAGTACACCTGAGTGTCTGAAGTGTACAGATGTGAAGAGAAAGTGTACCTGAGTGTCACTCTAGGCCACTAGGTCACTAGGCCACCTGAGTACACTCTAGGCCACCTGAGTACACACCAGTGACACCTGAGTACACACCAGTGACACCTGAGTACACACACATTAAGACCACCAGAGTGGCACCAGTAACACCTGAGAGACACACCAGTACACACAGACAGGCACATAGGTACCAGAGTGGCACTAGTATAGCCAGTTTATACAATCGTGCCCACAATGGACAATATGGAGCTGGGGAGTCAATTTGAATTAATTTGTGCAATTAGTTACATTTAGTGTTGACAGGTGCCCGAAGTGCTGTATAATTTGACACATACCACGGAGGCACAGGGTCACTGTGGTATTTATACTACAACTATACGGAGAACTACAAATGACTACACTATATGCACCCTTTAAAGATACAGCCACAGGCATTAATACCATCTATAATACTCTAGAGCTAATGAAGCCACAGGGTGGCCTTAGGACTCAATTAATGATAGAGATGGGCCAATTGACTCAGACTATTAATGAGCAGTTGATACAGCAGATTAATGACCTGGAAGCTACAATAGAGATTATCACAGAGAAGAAGGAGAAAGTATAATGACACAGAATAATACTATAACAGTGACAGACTGGAGAGGTGAAGACAAGCAGGTCACACAGGAGGACTACGTGACACAGTGGAGAGACCACGCCAGTGAATTGATACATCTAGTGGACTATAGAGACCAGAGCACTAGAGACCAGTATGAGTCTATTATGGAGCAGGTGGAGACACTAGCCACTCAAAGGTTTAAGAATATACATACACAGGAGAAAGTATAATGTTGAAAGGTATGGTATTAAATGAGACACAGGACACAGTACAGGTTATAACTTTTGCCAGTGCTAATGTTAAAACTGGTGATATGGCCCAGGTCTGGATTCTAAATAAACATATGTCACCAGTGGAGGCCAAAGCTACAGGCGAGGATTCAAAGGTATGTTTTGACTGCACACACAGAGAGAACAATACCTGTTATGTCAATGTAGGACAGGCACCACAGGCAGTATATAAAGCTTATAAAGCCAATAAGTATGCACCTCTGGACCTGGACACACTAAAGGCCTTAATTAAATGGAAGGCTGTGCGCTTCGGAGCCTATGGAGAGCCAATACTGATACCTCTACACTTAGTTGAATTTATAGCTAAACACTCTAGAGGCTTTACAGGATATACACACCAGTGGAAGAAGTTACAGAATGACGATTATAAAGATTATTTTATGGCTAGCTGTGAAACTTCTGAAGAGGTACTACAGGCTCACGCCTACGGCTGGAGGACCTTTAGAGTACAAAAGACAGGCGAGGATTCAAAAGCTACTAATGAGCTAGACTGTCCTAATATTGCCACTGGTGTACAGTGTAGAGACTGTCAACTATGTGACGGCACAGCTAAAGCCACGGGTAAGTCTATAGTAGTACCAGTGCACGGTACAAAAGGTAAAATCAATGCCTTTAATAACTTAATAACACTTTAGGAGGTGACATAATGTATTCACATACAGACTATTCAAAAGACCCAGAGAAGGCACTACAGGACACTATAGAGGTCCTATTAAAAACTATAAAAGACCTGGCAGGAGACCTCTATACCATAGGGCTGGAGCTCGAAGGGCTCAGAGAGGAGAGAGACACTCTAGCAGATGAAAATAAACACTTTAGTGACTATTTATCTAGAGATTGGGCCTATACTCAGAGACAAATAGAACAGGTGGCCAGAACAGGACGGTCCCCTACACCACAGGAGGGCTTAAAATGACACAATATACAGTATGGAGCGGAGGTACAGAGCTCAATGACTACTATCTAGACACTTATTCAGAGGCTGAAAATATAGCTGTACACTGGGAGGCTTTAGGCTATGACGATGTACAGATTGAAGAGATAGAAGTGGACCCAGAGACACCAGAGCAGATGAATGACTGGCTTAGGTCTGGAGGTTATTAATATGAGTTATAGCTATGGAGATGAAGTAGAACAGGGCTTAATTAGTGACTGCTGTGGTGCACAGGTGATATATATAGACCTCTGTAGCGGGTGTAAAGAGCATTACGAGCCTATAGAAGAGGAGCCAGAAGAGAATGAGTAAAATCAACAACTATTATCAAGGACACACAGACACACAGGAGGCCTTAAAGGAGGCACAGAAGGCACCTTTATGCTCAACTAAGGACATACTAAAGGTTAAAGGCAATAGAGCCTTTAAAACTAAAATACAGGAGATTATTAAAAATGAAAATTAAATGGACAGTAGAGACAAAAGCGGGTAGAATATTATCAACTGGAGTAACTTCTACAGTCTCAGGGTGGAGAGAGCACCAGAGACTAATAAAACAAGGTTATGACATTAAACCCAGATTAAATGTAATGATATTAAAGGAGGCTATATAATGAGATGCAGAGCGTGCGATAAAGTACTAAATGAATGGGACAGCAAACGTAAAGACACCTTCTCGGGGGAGTATTTGGACCTCTGTGGGCATTGTTTGTCACAGTCCAGACCCTATGATATAGACCAGGAGAGCGGAGACACAGAAGACATAAATAATTATGTCAAAACGCTTGCAAAAGACTGAAAAGTATGATATACTAATACTATAGGTTAGACAAAAACACTTAGAGTTTAACCTTTTACGTTTACTTTAATAATAACCTTAAAGGTTTTACGAAAGGAACACTTTAGTTAGTAGCTTAAGGCCACTACTAACTTTATTTTATAGGTCTTATAAGGAGAAACCAATATGGTAACTACAGGAACAGCAAAGTATGTATATTTAGATTCAACAGAGGTATTTAATGGAGAGGATACAGGGAAGTACACCTTAACAGTGGCTATTAGTGATAATGAAGCTAAGAAACTAGAGGACTTAGGTGTTAAGGTCAGAACAATTAAAGCAGATGATGGCACCTCTTATAGAGCACGTAAGTTTAGCACTAAGTACCCTCTAAGCTTTGAAATGATTAAGACTACCGAAGGTGAGGCCATTGGTCACGACTTTGGCCCTGAGTCAGAAGTACAAATCTTATGGAAGGCAGGTAATGAGCACCCAACACACGGTGTAGCTACTTATTTAACAGCCATTAAGGTCAGTAAACGCACTGAAGGCTATAAGTCTCAAAACGATGAGGCTAATGAATTCTTCGGCTAAAGATAGTCATTTTGTCAAGCACATAGCGTGCCCTGCCTGCAGAGATGCAGGTGGTGACAGAAAAGGTGACAACCTTTCAGTGTACTCTGATGGTCACGGCTATTGTAACAGCTGTGGTCATTGGACACCTGGGACTGATGACACCTATACTACTACAGACTATAGAGAGGACACTAAAATTATGAATGGAGAGAAACTACAGCCTAGAGGTACAGCTAGAGTAGCTATTTCTGAGAGAAGAATATCAGCAGACATTTGCGCTAAGTTTGGCGTGACTGTCTCTTATTCTAAAGATGGTAAGGTAGATACACATTATTACCCATACTATGACTCAGAAGGTCAATTAATTGGCTATAAAGAACGAAAGACAGAGACGAAAGACTTTAAAATCTTAGGTACTAATAAAGGCTCAGGTCTTTTTGGTCAACAGGTGTTCAAGTCTGGAGGTAAGTACTTAACTATTACTGAAGGAGAGATAGATTGTCTCTCAGTAAGTGAAATGTTTGATGGTAAGTGGCCAGTAGTATCACTAAAGAATGGTGCCAGCAGTGCAGATAAAGACTTCAAAGATAACCTAGAATATATTGAGTCTTTTGATAATGTGGTACTATGTTTTGACAACGATGAAGCAGGTAAGAAGGCCATTAAGAAAGTACAGGACCTGGTGACACCTAATAAGCTAAAGATATGTAGTCTACCTATGAAAGATGCTAATGATATGTTAGTGAATGGGAAGGTTAAAGAGTTTATGCAGCACTGGTGGAATTCAGAGGTCTATACACCAGCAGGTATTGTTAGAGGTGTAGACACCTGGGAGCACTTACTTAAAGATGAGGACCAGGTTACTGTAGAATATCCCTGGGAAGGCCTAAATAAACTAACCTATGGCTTTAGAGCTAAAGAGCTAGTAACTATCACCAGTGGCTCAGGTATGGGTAAAACTAGTGTAGTTAAGGAGCTAGAGGCTTATATCTTAAATGAAACTGATGATAACCTAGCTATTATCCACTTAGAGGAGTCAATTGACAGGTCAGTGTTAGGTCTTATGGGCATTGAAGCTAACCTCCCTATACATATACCTAAGTATGGTGATATGTTAACACAAGGAGAGAAGAAAGCCTTATGGGAGAAGTCAGTAGGTAATAAGAATGTTTACTTCTATGACCATTTTGGCAGTATGTCAGAGGACAGTCTATTGAATGTCATTAGAACCTATGCTAAAGCTTATGATTGTAAATGGATTGTATTAGACCACTTATCAATCGTAGTGAGTAGCCAGGAGGGAGACTTAGATGAACGTAAGGCTATTGATGCTATTATGACTAAGCTCAGAAAGATTGTACAGGAGACTGGAGTAGGCTTATTCCTTGTATCTCACTTAAAGAGACCACAAGGTAAGGCTCACGAAGAAGGTGGCCAGGTGAGTCTCTCAGAGCTTCGAGGTTCTGCGGCAATCGCTCAACTATCTGATATTGTCATTGGCTTAGAGCGTAATCAACAAGCTGAAGACCCAGTAGAGAGAAATCAAACGACACTGAGGGTCATTAAGAATAGATTCTCAGGGCTCACTGGTCCAGCGTGTAAGCTTCAGTATGATTCAGAGACAGGTAGATTAGAAGAGGTACAAGAAGATGAACAGAGCTTTTTTTGATATTGAGACTAATGGTTTTGATTTAGGTAACACAGAAGTCCACTGTATTTGTGCTATGTTAGACAATAAAGAGGACACAGTATATAATTTTTTAGGAGAGGACAATGTTAGACAATTTAAAGAGTGGTTACTTTCAGAAGGTGTACGAGAGATTGTTGGGCACAACATTATTGGCTTTGATATTCCTGTTATGTTTTTGGTTGGTGGCTTCCAGTGGGATTTTGCTGTACGAGACACTTTGGTCTTATCAAGACTGGCTAATCCTTCCTTGGACGGGGGACACAGCCTCAGGAATTGGGGCAACAAACTAGGTAACTTCAAAGATGACTACGAAGGTGGTTGGGAGGAGTTTAATATAGATATGCTGAAGTACTGCCAGCAAGACGTAAGAGTAACAAAAGCAGTACACAAGAGATTGTCTATGCAACTTAGAGATGTAGATGAACAGGCAATTAATTTAGAACACGAAGTATTCCGTATCATTAAAAAACAAGAAGAGAATGGAATGCTAATTAATGAGGTAAAAGCGTATGAACTTATGGCAGAACTTAAAGAGAGGGTATTGGAAATTGTGGAAAAAGTACAGAATGTATTTACTCCGCTACCAACGTGGGTCTCACTAAATGAGCTCAAGAACCCTAAAAGAAAAGATGGTAGTAACTCAGTGGCCTATCAGAAACAATTGGACAGAGGAGGCCATACTAATGAAGATGGTGACTGGGGATACATAGATTATCCTGCGTTTAACTTAGGTAGTAGACAGCAAGTAGCTAGATATCTCCAGCACTTCGGGTGGAAGCCTAAGGTATTCACTGATAAAGGAAATATAATTGTAGATGAGAAGGTACTAAAGAATGTAGACATACCTGAGGCTCAGTTAATCTTAGAATACTTTACTATCTCTAAGAGATTAGCTATGGTAAAGAGCTGGATTGAAGCGATTGATGAGGCAGACGGTAGAGTACACGGTAGAGTTAATAGTTGTGGTGCCGTGACTGGGCGAATGACCCACAGTAAACCTAACTTAGCACAAGTCCCCGCTAGTTACTCTCCTTATGGTAAAGAGTGTAGAGAGCTATGGACTGTGCCTAAAGGAAAGAAGTTAGTAGGAATGGATGCTAGTGGTCTTGAGTTAAGAATGTTAGCACACTATATGGACGATAAAGACTACACAGAGGAAATATTAAATGGAGATATACACACAGCAAACCAAATGGCTGCAGGACTTCAATCTAGAGATACAGCTAAAACTTTTATCTATGCCTTCCTGTATGGCGCAGGTGACGGAAAAATCGGGGATGTCGTTGGAGGAACAGCGAAAGATGGTGCTAACCTTAAAGCAACTTTCCTTGATAATACGCCTTCACTTAGAGCTCTACGAGAAAAAGTTAATAGAGGTAGCAAACGAGGCTGGCTTAGAGGTCTCGATGGAAGAAAGTTGTGGATAAGGAGCCCACACTTAGCACTTAATACATTATTGCAGTCAGCTGGTGCTATTGTTATGAAACAAGCCTTGATTTTACTTGAGAAGTATGCTATAATATATAATATAGACTTCAAATTTGTACTAAATGTTCACGATGAGATTCAAGCAGAGGTAAAAGAAGACCAAGCAGAATACTTTGGTAGATTAGCAGTCTCTTGTATGCAAAGAGCAGGCCAAGATTTTAATTTAAACTGTCGTTTAGACGGTGAATACCAGGTAGGAGATACTTGGGAGGAAACACACTAATGAGTAACAACAAGACAACAGATACAGTAGTAGAGGATATTTATCACTTAATGGATACCAAACAGGTAGCTGAAGGTGTAAATATTGAGAAGGTTATTGGAGACTTCGGTGAGAATGTAAAGAATATTCTAATCAATAACATCACAGCACACGAGTTTGATAGACGTAAGCTACGTATGAGTAACATTGGTAAGAAGGATAGACAGCTGTGGTATAGTTTTAATGGTTATAAAGGTGAAGAATTACAGCCTCACACTAGAATTAAGTTCCTATATGGCCACTTGATTGAAGAGATGGTATTAGCACTTACAAAACTCTCAGGGCACGAGGTGACAGCAGAGCAGAAGAGAGTAGAGGTAGATGGTATCAAAGGCTCTATGGACTGTAAGATTGATGGTGTCTTAACAGATGTCAAATCAGCTTCACCTTTTGGCTTTAAGAAGTTTAAAGATGGTAGCTTAGTTAACGATGACCCCTTCGGTTATGTAGACCAAATCAAAGGGTATGCTCACGCTGAGAAGACTACTGATGTAGGCTGGCTAGTGATGGATAAGACTAACGGCCACTTAACATTTCTTAAGTATGATATGGCTGATGAGACTAAATGGTATTGGACTAAACTTAACTTCTTTAGTATTGTAGATAGAATTAAGAATATTAAGAATATCGTTAAAGGCATCAAGCCCCCTAAGAAATGTTATGAGCCTGTAGCAGATGGTAAGTCAGGGAATATGAAGTTGCCTGTAGGCTGTAGTTATTGCTCATATAAACACGAGTGTTGGCCTGAGGTTAGAACCTTCTTATACTCAAATGGCCCTAAGTATCTAGTAGAGATTGGTAAGGTACCTAGTGTGATTGAAGTAGATAGAGATGGTAATAAGATTGATAAGGAAGCAGAGGAGTTTTTTAATGCCTAGAAAATTCAGAAGTAAACTAGAGGAAGAGTGTTCTCTTAAGTTAGGAAGGGAGTGGGAGTATGAGCCACATAGAGTAGCTTATACGATACGTAAGAACTACACTCCAGACTTTGTTAAAGGCTCTTATTATATCGAAGTCAAGGGCTTCTTTAGAGCTGGAGATAGGCAGAAGTATAAGTCTATTGCAGAGCAACTTAGGTTTGAGGATAAAGAGTTAATTTTCTTAATGCCTAGGCCACAAGCTAAGATAGCTAAAGGGAATAAGATTACCTATGTTGAGTGGTGCAAGAAGAATAATATCAAAATATTTTCAACTAAAGAGATTAAGGAGTTAAAAGAATGGACGATGAACAAACAAGCAAAATAAACCCTAGTCATTATAAACAAGGGGATATCGAAGTGATTGATTTTATCTTAGACCAGAAGTTTAACTATCTAGAAGGTAACATCATTAAGTATGTCAGTAGGTATAAAACTAAGAATGGTCTCGAGGACTTAAAGAAAGCGGAGTGGTACCTTAGGGAGTTAATTGATGCTAACACTTGAAGAGCTTAAAGAGCGTATTAAAGCAGAGGGGTATGATGAATGCCTTATCTGTGACATACTGGAGGTAAGCACAGAGGAGCTTCTTGATTCCTTTGAGGATAAGCTTATGGATAAACGTATGGATTTTGAAGAGGAGGAAACAACAGATGATGAATAACAAAGAAGTATACGTAAAGAAGAGAGACGGTACACTAGAGCTACTTGATTATGATAAGATTCATATGATGTTATCCCAGTGTGCTGAAGGTCTCAACGTATCTGTATCTGATGTAGCACTTAATGCACATCTAAAGATTGCTAATAAGATGTCATCAGTCGCTATTCAACAGACA
>Ga0233449_1001942_pt1 | contig 17354 bp, 19 predicted proteins | sample SI_124_October20_FD_183012 | JGI IMG/M metagenome (GOLD analysis project Ga0233449, IMG submission 183012) | Seawater microbial communities from Saanich Inlet, British Columbia, Canada - SI_124_October2016_200_MG | ecosystem: Environmental > Aquatic > Marine > Inlet | place: Canada: British... | reverse complement strand
GTGTGTATAGAGAACTTCCAGACGCCACACTATTTCAGTGAAAAAATAACAAATCCGTTAATATGTGGTAGCATACCAATATATTTAGGATGTTCGGCACGATATTTTGATGATATGATTATACGTCTATCTGGAAATATCGATGACGATTTTAATTTATTAAAAAATATATGTGAGACATCACCTGAGCCACAAATACAAGATATTAATAAAGTAAAGGATATTATTAATGTAAAACATTTGATACATGATTATTTTATCGTTTAATATATGATATAGTTACATAATCCATTTATACCTATGTATTTTAATATTAACACCTGACTATGGGGAACCCATACGAAATGTACCCTATAGAAAGGGTCATTAATGTGTCGTTGGCAACAGTACAATAAATTCCTGATCCATTAACTCTTGATAAAGTGTATATTTTGTCTCTCGCATTTTTGTATAGTCGTATTCAAATATAGATGGATTCTGTGATAAAGATTTAAAATCAAATTTATCTTGATTTTGTGAAAGCAATTGGATAGCGTGTGGATTATATGGTAACGACGTCCAATCAATATCCTTTAATAAACTAACATCATCAATATGAGACGATAACTCTGATGAATCTACTTTAAACAAATGATTTTTATATAACCACGATTTATTTGGACTTATGTTGTCACAAACATGGTCCCAATGAATTTTATCCGAATTATTATTTAATATATGTAACGCTCCTTCATTTGAGCTTAACATTTGCCAATCGATGTTATCGAATGTAATTAAATGAGTTGCCTTGGGATTTAGACACAATATTTTCCAGTCTACTTTATCTTGGTTAGCCTCAATTAAATGAATCGCGTTTGGGTTGCGAGACAAATATTTCCAATCTATTTTATCCGGATGCTGTTCTAGAATATGTATGGCATTTGGATTCGATGATAGTAAATCCCAATGAACTTTATCGAGATTACGAGACAATAAATCTATAGCACCTGTATTTAATGAAAGACGTCTCCAATTAATTTTATCTTTATTATTCGTAAGTAAATGTATTGCGTTTTTGTTTTCCGATAAATCGTCCCAATTAAGTTTATCTTTATTTTCCTGTAGCGTAATAGAGTCGGTCATATATCTAGAAAATTCATTATAGTCCGTCAGGTCGCATACGTGTTTCCGCAACAACTGTTCCCCTAAGGGATTATATAATACTTCATCATAATCGAGAGAGTCTTCTGGAATCCAATCAAGTAATTTGTACATTATTATGTTTGATGTGAGCATAAAATCTTGTCAATTTTATATTATAAAAAAATTGATAAGATTAATTGTTACTCTAACCGTATGGATTTAATTACAACTATGAAACAACCCCGCGTATATAGAGAAATTAGTTTATATGTAGGCATACGAAATGGTTTGATGTGTGCTTCGAAAGAACATTTAATATATCCACATTATGTATTTTATACTCGCTTACCTGATAATTTAATATACAATATGTCTCACGTGTTTACTAATAGACGTCGCGAACGGTTGCCACCATTTTATAAAATTCCGTTAACACGTCAGAGAGCACAACTAATGATACCGGATGCTGTATATGCTCCGAGACGTTCGGCTGAATATGAATTATATGGATAATAATAAAATCATCTTAATGTAATGAAATACCTTGGAGGTAAACAACGTTTGGGAAATTATTTAAGCCCAGTATTAATTGATAGCTTCGATGAATCGTTTGACGGATACCTAGAACCATTTTGTGGGTCATTAGGTGTATTAAAACATATGACTGTATTAAATACCACTATATATGCTAATGATTATCATCCAGATTTAATAAAAATGTGGAAAGAAGTACAGAAGGATACATTTACCTTCCCGGAATCAGTCACCGAACAAGAATATAACGATGCTAAATTATTAAAGTCACCTAACGCATACAAAGCATTCGTTGGATTCGGTATGAGTTTCGGTGGCAGATATTTTGGTGCATTTGCTCCAAAACATTTAGGCGGAAAAAAAGAAGATTTTTGTAAAGAAATGACAAACAGTTTAACACGTATTATGCCCAAAATAAAGGACGTCAAATTCACCAATAAAGACTATAGAACGTTAAATCCAAAAAATATGTTGGTATATTGCGATCCACCGTATAGACAACACACATATCCCATAAAATATAGACGGGGTATTAAGGAGTACGATACATTTGACAATGATGAGTTTTGGGATGTAATGCGTGAATGGAGTAAACATAATTTAGTGTTGATATCAGAGACAACCGCTCCGGACGATTTTGTGGAGATTTGGTCAAAGGAGTCTAACCGGAGTGCAGCCCAAAGTAAAAAAACACGGTTTAAGAATCCCGATACCGAGACAACTAAAATAGAAAAGTTATTTATGTTAAAGGTTTAAATATATGTATATTAATGAAGCGTAATTTAATATACATCCAAACTGAATCAAAAAGAGGTAAGTATCAAGGCGAAAAACGTAAACGAGTTAATATTTTTTATAACATAAAGAAGTCTAAAATAAATGAATCCGTGTTAGGTAAACGGAAGCGTATCACTTATGCTCCCGAAACATCAAAGAAACCATATGTAGAAGATTTATATTATTTCTATTGGATGTTATTTTAAAAATTGATGTATATTTATGTATCCATATATGTATGTTGTCTCTTACTATTGGTCCGATGTATTCAGGTAAAACATCCAAACTGTTCTCTTCGTTTACAACAAACGTTATATCTGACAAAATTATCGTGGACTATGACACGGGAGATAAAACTACTGAAATTATTACACATGATGGGCATTTATTACCATGTGTTAAACTAAATACTTTACGAGATTATACACCTAACCAACAATTTATATATATTAATGAGGCACAATTTTTCCCAGATTTAGTTCCGTTTGTATTACATCAGTTGTCTCTTGGTAAAATGATTGATATCTATGGGTTGGACGGTGACTTTAAGCAAGCTAAAATAGGACATATTTTTGAACTAATACCATATTGTGATAACGTAACTAAATTAAATGGGACGTGTGCTATGTGTGGAAGACCGTCGATACACACAAAACGCATAACAAATGAAACAGAACAGATTGTATTCAACGCAGAATCATATAAACCTGCATGTAGATTATGTATTTAATAAAATTGATAATAAATATAATAACCTACATATACAATAATGTCTGTAAAACGAAAGCTAGAGTACCTATATGACCTCACATATTCATCTGATGAGGAGGATATTCATAAACCTAAAAAAAGACCTTACATTGAGACACAAGATGTAGAGACACAGGAGGGTGAGACACAAGATGTAGAGACACCATTGGAGACACAGGATGGTGAGACACAAGATGTAGAGACACAAGATGTAGAGACACAAGATGTAGAGACACCAGTCGAGGAATGTTATGGATGTAGAAATGACGAGGGTAATCAGTTAAGTCATATGAATATTGGTGGATGTTTATATGACCCTTCAAATTGGTATTAACATTATAATTAAAAATATGCTTACAAATCCAAAGTAAATATTTTCTAATATAGAATATTTTTTTTGAGGGGGTGAATTAAATTCATTATAGTTTGTAAATTCTTCAACGGACAAGGAATTAAATGTTGATATATTATTATTTATTATATTTTTTAAAGAATCATCAGACACCGGACAGTCTTCAATTGTACATTCTTCCTCAAATGGTTCAATGCGGTCTATATAAAATATAGATATCACTACTATGATCACTAACAAACAAAAAAACCAATACATGTATATAGTATAACAACATTATACAGTTTTTTTTATAGAACGTATTTGTGGAACTAGTTGTTTATTTTTATATGTGGTAAGTGACTTATGTGATTCGTTATCGTATATACTAAGCAATGGAGGTCTATCTATAGACTCTATATCTTGGATATTCATGTTTCTAAGTGATTCATTATCGTCTCGGTGTGTTAGTTTATACTTAGCCTTATCTTTTGGTGTCATCAATGATTTGTCCATGGATGATTTATTAAATTTAGAGCTAGACACAAGTTTTATACTAGATTTGTCTCCTTGTTTAGATATCGTTCCATTAATAACACCGTCACCAGATGAACGTGTTTTTCGGTAGTATTCTGAATAATTGTCTTTTATAAAACGTATTACGTCGGTAGCCTTAGTTGTGTTGCGGTTAATTGACCGGATGTATCGTGATATATTTCTTATTTCTGTACCCACGTATTTATTTAACGCTTGTTCGATATCCGTTTGTATAGTCGTTACATCAATAGATTTAGTGTTCTTTAATTTAAGGTTAGTTAATAATATTTTATTGGCATGGGCTTCATAAAATAATTTAGATTTAGATGGATATTTTCTTTTTATCGATTCCATGTCAAGGTTACAAAAAAAGATATATTCTTTAAATTTTCGTTTTAATTTCCTATATTCTTTATTTTTAATATATGGTTTCATGTACCGTTCACTAGGCATCTTAAAAGGTTCTATCAAATAATTACGTAAAAATAACATTACTAATAAAAATAGTAGTATAATCAAGAATATATGCTTCATTTATAATATCATATTATTATATAATGATGTTTATTAAGAATGAACCACTTGTGGTAAACACATATCCTACATCAGATGCTCCTATACCTTTTGCCAAACCAGGACCTATTAAACATTGGCGTAATCAGTATGGTTCTAGAACGTGTCAAACGACATCAGAGATTTATGTAGATAACACTTGTAATGGCGTGTATTCTAATAATACGTGTGTTGGAGGTAGCCACAATAAAACTAAAAGTGCTTCTACTGTATTAAGCAAAAACTATTACACATCCCGTGAGGCTTATTTAAAAGCAAAAAATAAAACATACTTACAAAATATGTCTCGCGGAGAAAAAATAAGTGAAAACGTATACTATATGACAAACGCAATTGACCCAAACTGCAAACAATTAAATTATCAACGTTCAAATATTACATACCATACACAAGGCGCAGTCGATGCTGGGTTAAATGTATCTCGTATACATAATTCGTCTGTATGTAAATGTAATCAATCGCCACACGTAAATACGTGCAGTAACAGAAAAATAAATATTAATTTATAGGCATATTATTTTTTTTACACCACTTCATGCATTTAGATAAATATGTCTTCTTAATTGTGTCTCTCTGTAAGTCGGACGGCTTATATTGATTATTAATTATATGCTTCATATGTTCTATATATTTTTGACCGAATATTAAATTAAGCTCTATAATCTTATCTATAAATATAACCGGCACGAATCCATCAAATATACTTCCTATTTTTTTATTCAAGTCAAGAGTATGTAAGCATTTATTAATAAGTTCTTTTATATTAGTCACCATTTTAAAATTAACACAAACTAAATATTTTGTGTTATTATTAGGGTCACAAGATAACGGTTTCATTAAGTATAACTCGTCATATAGATAATTTAATAAATATAATAATTCGATAGACAACCCCGTGAACATATTATTTATTCTTAAAATGAATGAACCACCTTGCTTTTGTAAGCACATAGCTAACAAAATTTGATAATATAATATATTAATAGTATTATCCTCATCGTAATCCATATTACCCGTAACCAAATCTATAGAATGAGCATATTTGTCATATATATTATTTATTTTTTTTGTGCTGATTTTTAAGCCGGATAAAAAATAAAGGATATCATCAGATTTATTTCTATAATGTCTAAAAGCATCACAAAATCCTTTATCAGATATGTGCACTGAACGTGTTTTATCTGGAAAATTAAATTCATATTGGTGTAATAGTTCGGTTAATATAAAAAAAGATGGTAATGGATTAACTATTTTACATACTGGTAATGTATGGTCGTCAAATGGTTGATGTATATAGTCATATGGATTTAAATAATATGTATGATTATCATTAGAATTAAGTTCTTGTTTAATACTTTCTATATAATCACGTAATGATAAGTTAATATACGTATTAGGTAAGTCGTAAAGAATATTAATATGTTTCGGTTGAATTATATTAATGTATCCACCAAATGAAAAGCTGGTCATTTATATAGTTCTATGTGATTAAGGTTTAACTTTATTTATAGTTTTATATCATGTTTGCCTATGCTGATGGCATTACTTGATGCTAAACCTTGTGACTGCGATTGTTTTATCGCTTTATTGTACACTTTATCTGAGTTAACCTTTTCGGTTTTCTTAAATATAAAATAATTATTAAGAAATGATATTTTTTGTTCATTTTCATGAAGTGGTTTTTTCGGATTATATAAAGATTCAAATGTATTGATAGCATTCATTGGTTTACCTGTTACATCATTTATGTCAAATTCACTGGTAAATCCATATAAAGACATAATTTGTTTAAAGTAGTCAAAATTTACTAAATACTCTTGTATAGAGTGACCTAATGTCTCTTGATACACAGCGATACGTAATCCGAGACAAGATTCGTCGTCTAGTAATGTATCCTTATCATATTCCTTTTTAATTCCCCATATAACTGTGTTATCAATACGCAACTCTCTTGAAGACTTTTCATCTTTCAACAACTCAAATACCCTCTTGCCATCATAACACGTTCCGACCAGATATCCATTATGTTTTATAGTATCACAACAATTTTTAGCAAATCCGTGTAATGTTTGTAGATTTTCAAACATATAATGTAATGTAAATTGTACAGATCCGACATCAAACCCGTCACGACATTTTCCATACATATTATTTTCATTTAGTTTGTCATACACTCGTATATCTTTTTTACCAAAATATATATCAATAATATTATTACTTACTGTGTCTGTTGAAAACTCACCTGTTAAAATTGGTTTTGATGTATCACCTTCAATAAACATATATAATGTTTTTTTTGTAGTGTTACTTACTTCATCTAGATAACGTTTAGCGGGACCGTCTGTAGTGCTATGTATATTAGATGATGCTAGGTCAATGCCAAGTAAATACTTCACACCACTGTTTATATATTTTTTCATATCTGCTCCACGTCCTATTGAATAATCTATTACACGTAGATCCTTAACATTAGATTTTTTAAATACAGATTCATATATGTAATATTTAATGGAATGATGGAATGACTTTAATTTAGTTGTTTTTATTGTTGACTTGTCAATTGCGCCAAAATATACCTGGTCATTTACGGTAGAACTGACTTGATCTAAAACACCGGTCCGTTCTAACGCAGATGGGTTCATTAACATATCTGGTGTAACAGGATGATGGATACTGTACCAGTTAGAGTTGGCTGTCTCAAAATTATTGGGGTATTTCTTATCATGACGTATTTTCAATGGAATCCACCGCATACCTTTATCAGCTGTAAGTTCATATCTAAATTCTACAATATCCTTATGTTCTATAACATTACCATCGATAGTAAATATTTTTTGAAACCCATCCACGTCAGTTGTATATGGCAGATAACATATATGTGCTTCAGCGTCTATTTCTTTGGTAGGTGTGAATATACCTATGTTGTCCGTTGAGGAGGCAGTTTGTTTTTTAGTTAATAACATATTTTGGATATGTGTATATTTACCACGTGACATACCTACATACAGATGCACTTGTTTATATGGTTCTAACGAATTTGTTACTGGATTTTTAAGTAATGTTGAAGGTTCATTTATGACAACCACTTTAAAGTCTATCGTATTAAGCTCAGGTGGCTTCCATTTAAAACTATGAGTCCAAGGGAACTTTACATTTTTTATTTTTGTGTCCGTGTCCGTCATACCTACACCGAACAATTCGTGTGTTAATATTATACCATCTGTATTATATGCCTTGCTTTTCATACTTGAAAATAACGATTTACAATTTAGATATAAATTTTTTTTAGCGGTATTAAAATAAAATTTCTTTACATCAACAGTAAACATAGTGTCTTTCTCAAGAACAATCGACTGATTTATTGACTGAATTCCCTTTTTTAATATTTTATACCTACCACTAGCAAATTCCAGAGGCCTAACATCTTTTTTTTTATATGTTCCATTAACCGGAATATTAATTATATATACATCGAACGCAGCATAAGTATTTATATATGTTCCGTCCTTACCGTGTGTAATGTATTCTCCATCTATTACAGTCCCATGTAGATTCGTGTCAGTAACATATGCTCCAGTATATTGCACATCTAATTTAACCGATATTAAATATAACTTTCCATCTGAGGCAATAAATAATATACGTCGTTCTCCATCCGCTTTATCGGTTACACAAAAATTATTTAATACATATGGTGATGTATTATCTACATCGTCTTCATTATCAATTAGGTTAGATTGTTGTAAAGTAAATGAACTTGGACCGATAAATGCTAATTTACTGCCATACGTGTCACTATATTCTTTACCTATCTGTTGCATAGTCGATTGTTTTAACGGAAAGTTACTGTTTTGAATTCCAATCATAATACATTTAGAAATAGCACGTATGTTCGATATTAGTGAGTCACTAAATAAATTTGGAACCAACCGTATTTCATAAATTTCTTTTGAATTGAATACACTACTCTCACTAAATTTATGTCCATCCCTATCACGTTTTGTTATAATAAAGTGTACATCTAATCCTTTTATGTCTGGACTAGATAAAATAATTGTGTTAATTATTTTATATTCCTTACTAATTCTATCCCATTTCTGTATCATATGTCTAACTGGACCATCCTTTTGTAAATATGTTTTTGTAAACAGTTTAGTTTTAAAAAGATATTCGTCATTAGTTTCCGTGGCTAAATCTTTAATAGAATAATATTCCGTGCTGATGGGTACTATATTGTTTTTACAAAAATCCTTAATACGCGCTGACGTTTTTATTTCTGCCGTAATGCCCTCATAATATACTGTCAACATCTGCGATTCTTTAATTTTACTGAATCCTCGTGAACAAAGATATTTATATGTATTTTCAAATGGCAATTGTGTCGACCTATCATATTTTACATGTAATGTTGAAGATGGATTTTGTGAATATTTTATGACATTCCTTTCAATAATACTCATTATATATATATAATAAAATACATTTATATCAATTTTAATTCTTTAAAATAACTTGACACACTTTCATATATATCTTTTTTTCTTTTCACATCAATCGATATGTTTAGTTCAGTGGCTAATTGTATAAGTTCATCTAATTTATACGCAGATATACTTTTAATTGGCTTATCAATGTTGGTTATCTCATATAAACCTGAAACGTCAACTTGATTGGTCACCTTGTCAATAGAAATGTAGATTGTCTCATCGCTATTTTGTATGAACCTCACATAACATTTTGGTGTATACCAAATTATATTCCGTTTGTATACTTGTGAAATAAACATAACCGAATATAATGATATATTTGTATTGTTCAGGTCATCTATAATTTTTGATTTATATTTTATTGTTAAAGGTTCTAATGTCTCTAATAATTTTATTTTTTCTAATTTTTCATTGTATTTATAAAATGGATCTGCGCAATTTAATGTATGATATATCGCATGGAACAATGTATCATATTGAGTTGCTTTTACATTTTTATTCTTAGATTTATTTTGAGTATATACAGTAGCATTAACATTATAAAAATGCGGTTGAAATTTATCTAACGATAACATTAATATACATTAATATAATATGTTTAAGTTGTTCTATAAGTGTTCATTTCATTTTCTATTTTATTAATATCTTGTTCCTTTTTATCTACATACTGAATATATTTTACTACTTCTTCAATAATGGTTTCTTCAATGTCATTCATATTAAAAAATGTTCCATTTTTATTTTCACTATAATTAACATTTGGTTGACTTAATAGAATTTTTAACACATTTACCTGTTCATCTTTACTGAAGGTTTTTATTTTATTGATGATATCTAGATGAGTCATCATATTAATGTATATAACCTTATGTGTTTAAATTGATTACCCCAAGAATAGTAATATATTCATCATTTTTTTCAAATCTATGTCCTTTTACAATTACCTTTACTTTTTGTGCTACCTTATAGTCCTCTATGACTAACTCCTCATTATACGCCTTACTGATGAAAATCATAGCGGGATTATTTGTCTCGCTTACATAGGCACGCAATCCAATCTTTACGCTGACACTTTCGATAATACAATCCAGTTCAGAATCTTCTGTTGGAAAATATACCATAACAGAATATTCTACTGAATACTCAATTGAGTCACCTAATAATTGTCCAGCCGAAAAACTAACAACTTCAGTAGAATGAGGTTTAACATATCCAACATCTCTACATTTACCTTCAATATGCTTTGTAGCATGTTCCAAAAAATAGTTAGACATATTTTTACCCACGCGATTATATGGAATTAATATTTTTTCGACAATAATTTCCTTACGATAAATATCCATTATATGTAATATGTATATATTTATTTAATCAATTTTGTATTATACTATTATTTGTAAATCAAATGTTTTTCTAAATTAGTCATGAACACTAATAAGCGTTTTTTATACACAATATTTTTATTATTATTTTTATATAATGCTAACAGTAACCCTAATATATCTGTCGACATTTTTAGAGATGGATTTCCTTTAATATCTAGTATTACATCTGTAATCTGTTTTTTTTCCTTTGAACCTAATCCTATATCTAAACTGGGTATCCGTATATTTAAGTTGGTGCGTGTGTAATATGCTCTATATATACTTGTCGTCATTTGCTCACCAGATAATTTTATAACACTATCTAACTCATCTTGTTCATCATCATTTAATAAGTCTGGTGATACATGCCATTTATTGTTCATTCTCACATAACGAATTATATTTGTCTCTAATGAACTTTGTGTAATGTCCTCTGATACTAAATATATTTTATCTGGTTCATCTTCTATTTGATGAGCCTTATATATGTTCAACAATTCAGTTTCTATGAAATCTGGTGTAGTCAGACTCCATAGATCATCCAGTAACATTATTTCATTATCCGTTGAACGTTTATTTTTTTCAAAATATTGTAATATTACAGCCTTCTTAAATTCCTCAACCAAATCATCTTCTGTTTTAATTTTCGGTAACTGACTTATAATAAACGCTGAATTATAATACATATGTATCTGTTGAGACAATCCAATAAATATAGAATTAATTACATCCTTGTAAATAGATAACAATGACGGTTTGGAATGTTTTATATTTAATTTAAATGTTTTAGTCCTAATAAATGGATTATCACGAGTGTATGTGGGTATATATGGGGAGGATACTGTATCTGGTTGAAAAAACAATGAATCCTCTATTTTAATAATCCGACCTGTCTGATTAAATTTGTTTGTAACAACTTCACCTAATATATGTTGTATTGCATAACTAATTTCATCATCTTTAATATTTGGTGAATGTTTTTTTACTATTTTTTTTATTTCAGAGATGTTATATATATTTTTTAAAGTAAACAAATGTTTTAAATCTTCTACTAAGGCATTATTTTGGACATGTTCTAACTTATATGTGCTATTATTTGTCCCATAATCACCTTTAGGTAACACGTTTTTACACGTAAATGAACATGTGTCTTGATAGTCACATACTGCCGAATATGGTTCATCAGCTATGTTATGTTGTATTTTCATACCATTACTTAATGTCTGTTGTATTATTACCTTTTTATCATTACTATAGTCACTTAGGAGACAATCTACAGATATCTCTTTTAATATTCGAGTTACAGCACCTATTTCGATTGCCCGTTGTTCGGCCTTTCGGTATATAGACATGTCTATTGTCTCTGTGTTATCCATAAGTAAACTATGTAAATATACACTTACATTTCGTTTAGACGGGTCTAATGTTTTGTGACTACAGTTACGCTTTGAACGTCCTATAATTTGCTCTATCCTACTCATGTTATACCACGGTTCCATTATATGAACCTGACGTATGTTATTTAAATCTAATCCTTCTGTCCCTGTCTCACTTACAATAACTACTTTTATTTTTGAACCGTCCTCATTATCACGAGTCAACGCCCGTACGGTTTTCCTGATGTCTCGCGTAAACTGCGGTGACCCACTGATAATAGCATAGGTTGAGTGTTTATCAACTGTCTCAGATGATAATATATTTGTTTTTTCAAAACGTTTAAATCCGGATTCTTCTAAGGCACAAGCCATTGGGACTATACCAGCCCAAATCCATTGACTATATATTAATATTATTCCTTCTGAATCCTTAATACTGTCCAATATTTTTTTTATTTTCACAGAATATTTTTCTATATTTTCAGGTTTAAATATTCCCTCGTGACCAGGTCTATATGTATATTGTGATGATGATTTGGTCATCACGCTATTAAATCCTTTTTCACCTATCGTACCAAATTCTGTACTAGGGTATGCCATATTTAACATCTGTAACGGTGCTGATAATTTTGTATAACTCATAGAATCTATACTGTCATATACTGAATCACCCATACTAGTTTTAATTTTTTCAAGTAGGTTTAAGTAACATGATTTCTGATAGTCAGACATAGTAGATGTATATAAGTCCAGATACTTAATAGGTAGCGTTATTGGTTTACCATTAAATGTTTGTCTCGGATATCGCCCAAGTGCCGATAATGAATGTTGATTATTAAATATCTTAGGTGTAATTAAATGTGGGAATGTCTCTGGGTTTTCACCGCGCACATATGAGACATATCCCGTAGCTAATTGTTTTAATTTTTGTTCACCACCAGGTTTAAAATCAGATGATTTTGGGTTAAATATATCTGTTATCTTTACTCTGTTTAGGTTGTCATTTAGTCGTAGAATAGATAATAACGAAACTATTTCTTTTGCGTCGTTATACATAGGAGTTCCTGTCAAGAATATTAATTTGTTTCTTTTTACAAGGGTAACCAGACGATTTATATTTTTATATACCTTCTTGTCTGTTGTCTTTTTTGGTTTAGTTACATCATCTGGTTGCTCATCCGCGTTACTTAATGTCCGTATATTATGAGCCTCGTCCATTATTATCATACGACCACCAAACACCTTCTTTAATTCCAATACATCTGTTAGTTTTTCTATTCTATTTGATAGTGCTTCGTATCCAAGCCACTCGTAATATTTATTTATTAATTTTTTTATCAAAGAGACAACAGTATCCTTTGTCATATGGTCGCTAATATTTAATTCAGATAATAGCGAATTGTTTATGCAACCAGAAATATTCCATTTACCATTTATTTGGACTAACTTATCTGGATTAAATAATTGTATCATAAAGTTCGTTTGTACGTTAGGGGATGCAACTATTATAATTTTTTTAAATGATGATTCATGTTTATATTTCTGTCTATATTCCTCAGCAATACCTATAGAAGAACACGTTTTTCCTGACCCTAGTCCGTGGTATAATATAAGTCCATTATAAGGAGTTAAATTGTGTATAAATTTTTTGACAAATTCTTGATGGGGTTGTAAATTAAACTTATTATGTTCACACGTATGCTTTATGTTATACACATAATTAAATTCCTTTTTTAATGTAATTTTTTTTTGAAATTCAGGGTCACCTATGTATGGATACACTCCATCTACTTCTGGAACGACATATGAATTATTATTATAGTTGTCACTTTTTGTATTAGTGTTGGAAGAATTATCATTATTTAAATCTTCATTAGAAGCAGAAGTGGAAGCGGAAGTAGAGACAGGAACAGATACAGGAACAGAGACAGGAACAGATACAGGTTCAGAGACAGGCTTAGAAGCAGTTCCCTCATTATCTTGAATAGGTGATATAGAAGATTCAGTTGAACCTGCATTAGATTCATCATTTGAGTTATCGGACGTAGAATTACTACTCGATGTATTTTTGTCACTTAATTTCGAACTATTTTCTGGAATGGTTGATAAATGTGCCATGATTATTATAACATCATATAATTTTTAACAATCATGTTAGTAGAACGTAATGTATTAATTTTTTCGTAATTATAATCTCTTAAAAGTCCGACAGCTTCTTCATATTCAACCCACTTCATGTCACCTATTTCAGATTGTTGAAATTTGACTTCACATAAGCTGTCCGCATATGTCATCTTTCCAATAAAATACCGGTGCTTATATGATTTTAAATTAGATCCCGTAAATATTTCTTCTAATGGTAATATATTTTTAATAAATTTAATATTAGATGAATACCCTGTCTCCTCTTTAAATTCTCTTAATGCGGCCTCAAAATCAGACTCCTTAAAATTACGACGCCCCTTAGGAAATCCCCATTCAGGAGTAATCCACCCATTTTTTACAAATAAATGGCCATGTGTATTCACTGTGTTTATTATTTTCTCTTCATTTTTTTTGTCAAATGTATTTTTATATCCCAAATTATTCCATAAATCAAAATATGGTTTAGTACATATGTTATCAATCTCCGTATCAGTCATACCATAAATTATATTTTTAAGCTGATATGTATTTGTCTCATTGTATTTACCTCGTATGAAATCTATATATCCCAAACTATCCTTTCTCTGAATAAGCAAATATTCTACCTTATTTGATGGAGTAATTCTATAACATATAATACCTAAACTAGTAATGGGTTTCTTACAGTTGTAATATAGATGACCTATGTTTTGACAGTTATTGCATAATTGCATTAATATATATTATTACCTTATATTTATATGGTATCACCAAATAACGACATAATATTTCAGTTTATGTATATGGTCTGTTTATATTATAAGCCATCCAAATATAATAAATGTAAAATAAAACAATTATTTGAAGATATTCCATTTTTTATTCACGATAAGGAATTAATGTATAATATAATCGCATCCAATCCGGTTACTTTACATTATCATCGGTCTAATATTATTGAATATAGTTACATTATATACAAGGAATATCATAAAAAAAGAAATAAAAACTATTTGGAATTTTCAGATTATAAAAAACATTATGATTATTTATTATATTACAATGAAGACCATCAAAAAAGAGAGCATAAAAAAAGGTTTATTAAAATCGTATTACTTTTAATAATATGTGTTTATTTTATATGTATATCAAAAATTGGGTTATCATCTTAACAGGTTTAGCGTTATATGACGCGTATCATGAACATATGTATTTTAATAAACTGAAAACATATAAAAAATATTATAAAATGTTGGGTATCGGTATAGCTGGAATAGGGTTGTATATGATGATTCAACGTTCCACCACATTAAATCAAGTGAAAATATTTGATAATTTTATAAAAATAATACCTATAGATAAATCTTCAAAAGACATGATCACACCATTTCTTTCGGGTAACAACGAAGAGACAATACCAACACGTATGTTATCATCCGGCAAACATAGCAAGCGAAGTGTGAGTGAAGTCAAAAAGAAAGTAATTGCTTCGAGACAAAATTGGACTTGTAATGACTGTAGGGAGACATTAACAGCCTGGTTTGAAGTAGATCATATACAGCGACTGGATAGAGGTGGCACAAATGAAATAGATAACTTAGTGGCCTTGTGTAGGAATTGTCATGGAAAGAAAACGGCGTATGAAAATATGTAATATATATAATGACATCTGAGCTTCCAGAGAACGCAAAATATATTATGGTAGGTATATGTTTAGGATTAATTGTAATATTAAATTATAGTTACATATTCAGTAACGTATTATTCCATATGGCCTTCGTGTTTGGAATATGCTCTGTGATAGCGTATAATATGGTTGACAATAAAATATGGGGGCAATTTTTTATACCAATTATAACACTAGCAATAGTTTGTCTCGGATTAATTTATTTAATCGGGTGGCTTGTCAATCCTAACTTAAAATATACATTACTACGAGGTATTATCTTTTATATAATCGTCACATCACTTGTCATTAGTGCGATGAACACATCTGTTAGCACACCATCGTTTGATAATTTTACATCTGAACAAGCTGGATATGTAACCCAACTTATGTATTACATATTTTTATACATTCCTTGTTTAGTAGTCGATATATTAAAGCCGTTACGAAAAGATTATGCACATACTAATATTATTACAATAATGTTATTTATAGTGTTGGTAGCATACATATTATGGAACTATATATTCCCCCTGACTACGATTATGGGAGACAAATATTTAATAGACAAACCACATAAACTAAATCAAGAAATAATAAACATATCTGTAAATAATCCTATAGAGTCATTTGTCTCACTGAGCGATGAGGATTTAAATAAAGTAACAGTGTCTCAGACAATGGACGTAGTAGACCGTCTGGATGAAATAAAGCTGCCAGATGCTACACAAAAATCTAGAACAGTTGTGAGACAAGTAAAGGAACTTGGTATGAATAAACAATTAGACGATAATAAAGTTAAAACAGAACATAGTAATTATTCCTATGCTATTTCATTTTGGCTATATTTAGATGGACAGATACCGTCAAACGGAAAGCGTGCACAAATAATGTCGTTTGGTAAAAGACCTTCTCTATACTATGACTATGTAAATAAGGTTCTGGTTGTCGAGGTAGCTTCAAACCAACCAAGAATATATACCACACCTTTATACCAAAAATGGAATCATATTGTGTTTAACTATGTAAATGGAGTATTTGATTTGTTTATAAATAATAAACTTGTTGCCACGGAGTCTGATGCCGTCAGCTTAATAGGAGAAGATGACCACATTGTAGTGGGAAGTTCATTAAATAGTGACATAGGTTCAATATCTAAATTTATATATTTTGACCATGCTTTATCTATAAGTAAAATAGACCAACTTAATAAAATAAAATGATATTATAATGAAACCTATGGCATTAACGACCATTATTTTTAGCCTGATTCTTATTTTTATGGTATATATTTCTTTTAGTAAAAATTTATCGATGACAACTAAATTTATATCGTTATTACTTATTGGTATTGTCTCTGTTTTTTTAATTTTAAATTTACAATTATTTAAAAATAGTAGCACTCTTGTAAAAAATAAACAAAGTGCTCAAGAACCACGGGTTATTCAAAGTAGTGACATACCTAACACAAGCGGAGAATACAGCATATCTACGTGGATATACATAGATGACTGGAACTATAAATTTGGAAATAAAAAAAGTATATTACAACGTGGTGTTGGTGTTAACTCAAAAAATTTAAATATATATTTAGATGAATATAATAACGATATTATTACTGAATTTAACGTGGCGCAATCACAAGCAGAGAACCCTAACACACACGTAGAAGCAGAACAATATTGTATTGATAATTCATTAAATACCATTACT
>Ga0233449_1001923_pt1 | contig 17451 bp, 17 predicted proteins | sample SI_124_October20_FD_183012 | JGI IMG/M metagenome (GOLD analysis project Ga0233449, IMG submission 183012) | Seawater microbial communities from Saanich Inlet, British Columbia, Canada - SI_124_October2016_200_MG | ecosystem: Environmental > Aquatic > Marine > Inlet | place: Canada: British... | reverse complement strand
TTTCTGCCATCCAACTGACAAAGGAACCTATCGCATTGAGTACGGGCCTGAAATCCTGTTTGAAAAATCCGACAATAAAAAAAATGATATTCTTGAGTGGACGCAACAGTGTCAGCTCTTCATCGAAAATGTCATACGAGAAAACCCTTCCCCTTGGATGTGTGGCCACCGTCGCTGGAAAACACGCCCTCCCGAAGAAGCTGGGAAAAAAGTCTATACCTAGGCTTGGCGACTCTTTGCACACTGCATTGCGATGCTATTATTTAAATTAAGAGTTTTTTTTAATTTCAGCAGAGACCCATCCCCCTTTACCATTTAAGAGGTAGGCCTTATTTTTTGCAGGATAGAATCGGTGACAGCCCGACTACATTTCTTCGGCTATTATCGATTTTAATTTATTACGCAGTCTGAATACCGCTTTGGAGTGAATTTGTGAAACACGGGATTCGGTGATGCCCAATACTTCCCCGATTTCTTTCATTGTAAGTTCTTCATAATAATATAAAGAAATCATCAAGCGTTCTTTTTCAGGCAATGTATCAATCGCCTTGGCAATGATTCCCTTTAGCTCATTCAGTCTGAGTTGAGTTTGCGGGTCGGCATCGCCCTTCCCTGCCAGACAGTCAAGAAGGCTTTGCTGTTCACCCGACTCCTTGGCAATGCCTAAATCTTCCAAACTGAGTATGGGCATGCTCTTGGTTTCGTTTAACATGGTAAACAGTTCATCCAAATTGATTCCCATGCTTTCGGCAATTTCTTCGTCTTCAGGAGGTCGCCCGAGTTTGTTTTGTAGTTTCTGTATCACGCCATCCATGGCAGAAGCTTTTTGCCGCACCGATCGCGGAACCCAGTCCATAGAACGCAGCTCATCAAGAATCGCTCCGCGTACCCTGAACTCTGCATAGGTTTTAAATTTGGCCCCTCGCGAAGAGTCATACTTATCGATCGCGTCGATCAAACCCAAAACCCCAACGCTCATTAGATCATCCACCTCAATATGAGGGGGCAAGCGCATGGCAATTCGGTTGGCGACATACTTGACCATCGGAGCGTACTCCTTAATCACAGCCTCCCGGTTTTCTACGGAAATTTCAATTTCCTGAAGTGCTTCTTGTTTGTTTGCCATTTAACCGTTTCTTTCGTTATGCAGTTTCATCCAACTTTGCTCCCTTATCCGGGTCATTGCCATCTTCTGCCATGTCCTGAACCTCATCATCCTCATCCACCTGCAAAAATGCACTCCCAAATCCCCAAACCAGACCGCCAAAAACCAATGCCGCCAAACCGCCTCGAATCATTCCTGTTAACATTCGACTGCCCATAAGAACACTACCAACCGCTAAAACACCAAATGCGATCAAACCAAAAGCGGCAGCCATCTTTTGAATATTAAGTGGGTTCATTGCACCGGAAATGCACTCCGCCAGAAATAAGGTTGAGCCCCTTCACAAGATAAGGAGCTGGGTTTCTCTTTAGAGATCTTCTCCGCCAAGTCGTTAATGCATACGCTGAACTTTGAAAAAGGATATAACTCTAAAAAGGCTTTTTGTTGTCGCACCGCCTTGGGTACATTGGGGTCTTGCAGTATATAACCCAAGTATTCGATGGAGACACCAGCAAGAAACCTATCTGTAACAGCCGTCAAATTCCGGTAAACGCCCTGCGCTTCCCGCTCTGAGCTGACTGAGTTGATAATCATTCTAAAATTCTTTTGAGCGTGTTTATTATGCAGAGTTTTAATCAACGCATAAACATCTGTCAATGAAGTAGGCTCTGTGGTGGCAATGAGTAACGTCTCGTGAGCGGCGCTACAAAAATAAGTGACATTGGTGGAAATGCCAGCACCCGTATCAAAAATCAGGAAGTCATACCCGTGACTGACACGGTCCAACTCATCCATGAGAAGCATTTTCTTTTCGGATTGTAATTGCGTCAACTCTTGCAAGCCATCGCCAGCGGGCAAAACATGGATATCAGCCGGGCCACGAAGAATGATGTCTTCGATACTGCATTCTCCCGCCAGCACATGTCCAATATGTTTCTGTGGAGTCAGCCCTAAAAGGATGTCAATATTGTTCAATCCCAGATCGGCATCGACAACAAGCACTTTTTTTCCTCTTTTAGACAAGGCATAAGCCAGGTTGGCAACAAAGTTGGTTTTACCAACGCCGCCTTTACCACTACTGACTGCCAAGACCCTCAAGTTCGATTCGCTCATCTTCCCATATGCCATTCTTTTTAAAGTACTTGCCTGATTATCCTCAAACATTCCTTAATCCTTTAATTTATCTTGAAATCAGTTAAAAATCAAACTTATTACCCGTTCGGGCCTAGCCACTTCCAAGTCTTCAGGAACCTGTTGCCCTGATGTCAAATAGGAAATTGGCAAACGATTGCGCACTGTAAAATTGAATAAAGACCCAAAAATCAAGCCTTCATCCAGTTTAGTAAATAAAACGCGATCCAACCCCATTGAAGAAAACTGGTTGTAGGTTGCCGAAAATAATTGCTCCTGCGCCGTAACACTTAAAACCAAATGCGTTTCCACCCCTCCCACCGTATCAAAGACTTCTTTCAACTGTCTGGAGTAGTCTTTGTCTTGATGTGACCGCCCTGTCGTATCAATTAGAATGAGGTCTTTATCTTTATGTTTCTGGACGATTTGACACAGGTCGGCTTTTCCTCGTGCCACTTCGACAGGAACCTCCATGATATCCCCGTATATCTGCAATTGATCCACCGCTCCTAAGCGATACGTATCCAGAGAAACCATGACTACTTTTTTATTTCTACGAAGGGTGTATTCGGCGGCAATTTTGGCCACGGTGGTGGTCTTACCCACCCCTGTAGGGCCAACAAATGCAACAATTTTGGGGCCGTATTGACTGAGGTCAATCTCACCCTTGCATGGAAGAACCTTTTCCATCAAATTCATAACTCTTTCAGGTTGTTGGTCAGAATCACCCATCGAGACGGCATTTTGCTCTAACGCTTTTTGCAAGATTTTTGATGCCAGTTTTTTATCCAAACCATTTTCAACCAGATGTGAATAGGCTTTGAACTGATGTGGCTTTAGCCCCATAGACTGAGCTTGATCGGTGCGACTTAGCAGACTGAAAATGAGAGATTTCAAATCTGCATCCTCTTTTTCTGGCAATTCTGCATTTTCAACCTCACTCGTCACGGGGACTTCTGGCTCAGTTTTTGGCGAGTCGAACTCAACGGCGGCGGTGATCTCCACCTGAGTCGCTTCCATTCCTCCCGCATTAAGCGGTTTAATAGAACGGGTGCTCAATATCAGCGCATCTTCCCCCAGCTCTTCTTTTACTAGCTGTAAGGCGATAGAATAATTACTCGCCGTAATTTTTTTAATTCGCATTTATATTCACAATCCCCAAAGTTTTTACTCGCACAGAAGGTGCCACTTCGCTGTGCGATATGATGATCAAGTCAGGTATAAAACGTTCTGTAAATTTCCGAATATGCATCCTCAACCCCGGAGATGCCAACAGGACCGGAGACGTATCAATGGTCGGAGTAATTTTTTCAATCATTTCCTTGAGACGACCCAAAAATCGTTCTGCCACATTGGGCTCCAGTGCTAAATAGGCCCCCGACTCTGATCTTTGAATGGAGCCTTCGATAATATCTTCTATGCCCCGATCCAGAGTCATGACTGAAAGAGTTCCATCTGTAGATTGATATTGTTTGGTAATAGGTCGAGCCAGCCCTTGACGAACGTATTCTGTTAACACATCAGGGTCTTGTGTCAGTGAAGCATAGTCAGAAAGTTTTTCCAGAATGGTTCTGAGGTCACGAATGGAAATTTGTTCTTTAAGCAGGTTTTGAAAGACTCTTTGTACCTTGCCCAAACTCAACAAACCTGGGATGAGCTCTTCAACCACTTTCGGGTTGGTTTCCTTGAATTTATCTAGAAGTGCCTGCGCCTCTTGACGCCCCATCAGCTCATGTGCATGCCGTTTGATGGTTTCCTTGATATGAGTGGTGACAACCGTTGCCGAATCGACCACTGTATAACCCGCTACCTGAGCTTCTTGTTTCTTGTTGCTCGGGATCCAGACAGCAGGCAATCCAAAGGTCGGCTCAGTGGTTTTGATTCCTTCAATTTCTCGATCTGTCGTTCCTGGGTTCATCGCAAGGATTCGCCCCATCATGATAGAACCACGTGCGACATCAACCCCTTTTATAAGCACTGCATATTCATTCGATTTTAATTGCAGGTTATCTCTAATATGCAGAGGTGGAACGATGAAGCCCATTTCCAGAGCAAACTGCCGACGAATAGATTTTATGCGCTCTAAAAGTTCTCCATTACGATCTGCATCAACGAGTGGAATCAGTTCATAACCAACTTCTAACTCCATGATATCAAGAGGCAGGATGGACTCGACTTTTTCAGGCAATGCCACTTTCGAATCATCTTCTTTTTTACGCAGTTTTAACTTCGCGACTTTCTTATTATCTTCTAGCTTGTAAAACGCTATGACTCCGGCTATCAAAGCCATTAACAGGAATGGGAAATGTGGAAGCCCTGGAATCAAGCCAAAGAAAAACAAAATGGCCGATGCGATGACAAAAGCAAAAGGCTGATCTAATAACTGTTTGATCAATTCACCCGGCAAGTTTTTGTCTGAGACCGATCGGGTCACAACCAAGCCAGCGGCAGTAGAAACCACCAAAGCCGGTAATTGGGAAACCAAACCATCTCCAATGGTCAACAGGGTATAAATTTGCGCCGCCTCACCTGCTTCCATGCCTTGCTGAAAAACCCCAATCGCAAAACCACCGAGAATATTTACCAGAGTAATGAGAATTCCGGCTATCGCATCACCGCGTACAAAACGAATGGCACCATCCATTGATCCATAAAAATCGGCTTCCCGTTCGAGATTGCTTCTGCGGGTGCGAGCGTCTTGCTCATTAATCAGGCCAGCATTCAAGTCAGCATCGATACTCATCTGCTTACCGGGAATGGCATCCAACGTAAAACGAGCCGCCACTTCCGAAGTTCGCACGGAACCTTTGGTGATAACGATAAAGTTGACCATAACCAGAATCACAAAGACGACGGTTCCCACTACATAATTTCCTCCCACCACAAACGATCCAAATGATTGAATCACCTGCCCTGCGGCAGAAGCACCCTGATCGCCATTCAAAAGAATGATTCGCGTCGAGGCAATGTTCATGGAGAGCCTTAACAAAGTGATGATGAGAAGCAAAGAAGGGAAAACAGAAAACTCAAGCGGAGAAATCATAAAGACCGCCACCATGAGCACAATCAATGAAAATGTTAGACTGAAAGAAAGCAGCAGGTCGAGTACCACTGTGGGGATCGGCATCACCATCACCCCAATAACCGTGACGATGCCCACCGCAACCAATATTTCTTGCGGTCTTTCTGTTAAAAGTTTTAATTTGCTCGCTTGCGCCATGATTCCCTCATTCAACCTTCAAAGTTTTGACACCACCCTCACTCAGGGCAACTACCGTAAACACTTTCAAACAAAAGCCTTAATCCTAATCAATCGATTTCAATCTCGGGAGAGTTAAATCGTCTCGCCCTTGATTTATTGATAATTGCAATGTTCATGCCTAAGAGTGATGTTTGAGCTTATAAACATAAGCCAATATCTCAGCCACAGCTTTATAGAGGCTGGATGGAATCAATTGCCCCACTTCCACCGTTTTATTGAGCGCGCGTGCAAGCGGTTTATCCTCTACCAGAGGTACGCCATTTTCCTTGGCAATTTCTCGAATACGCATGGCGATCGGCCCAACCCCTTTGGCGACAACCAAAGGAGCTGAAGAATTGTTAGGGTCGTATTTAATGGCAATAGAAATATGGGTAGGGTTGGTAACGATGACATCGGCATCGGGAACCGCTGACATCATACGTTTTCGCGCCATCTCCATTTGTACGGTGCGAATACGTTGTTTGATCTGCGGGTTACCGTCCGTTTCTTTTCTTTCTTCTTTGACTTCCTGTTTGGTCATGCGCAGGTTTTCATGGTAAGTGAAACGCTGGAAGGCAAAATCTATCAGAGAAAGGAAGATCATAATCAATAAAACATAGAAAATGATTTCCAGTGCAACCTGCCCCATAAATGAAAGACTCTGCCCCACTCCAAACCCCATCAAACCGGGAATTTCAGTCCAATGCGACTTAATCGTGTAATAAGAAACCACCGATATGATGCCGACTTTAAACAGAGATTTAAATAACTCCATCAAAGTATTTTTAGAAAAAATTCTGCCAAACCCAGTCAGAGGGTTCAGCTTGTTAAATTTAGGGATCAATGGATGAGTGGAAAAGCGCAAACCACCAATCTGAACAATATTAGAACCGATTCCACCCAGCATGATCAAAAATAGGAAAGGACCGATGATTTTTAAAAAATCTTTCATCGATGTGACAATGACTTTAAATAATTCTTCCGACGTGAGTTGCAGGGTCCCAGCTTCCACGATCGAGGTGGTCCACGCGCTCATAACGTCACGGGCGCTTTGCTCCCCCAAACTCATAAAACCAGTGAGAGCCGCGAGAAGAATGAACGAAGAGTTGATCTCTCGACTGTGAGCAAAATTACCCTTTTCTTGCGAATCGCTGATTCGCTTGGAGGAGGGGTCTTCGGTTTTTTGGTCTTTATTATCTTCAGCCATAACGCAGTATTATAAGAGGCGCAGAAAACCCATGAACTTAGAGGGAAGCTCAAGCATGGCTTGCTGAATGAGAATATTAAAAAAAGGCATGGACAAGCCTACCATCACAAGCCCAACCCCTATTTGTAGAGGAAAACCCACGATAAACACATTCATTTGCGGAACCGTTCTGGCTACCAAACCCAGCCCAACGCTGAGAAAGAAAAGAATCGCCATGATGGGAGCCGCAATTTTAACGGCCGTCGTAAAAGTTCCTGAAAAAAGATGAAGCATATACTCTGGAGTGATTCCGGAAAAGCTAACCTCTGCTGGATTGATAATAAAAAAACTGTCCACAATCGCTTGGATAATAAAATGATGCGCGTCGATGGCCAAAAACACCAATATCGCCAGAATATTATGAAACTGGGCCGTGACAGAAACCTGTGTATCCGTTTGCGGGTCAATGACATTCACCACCCCAAACCCCATTTGAAAATCCACAACGGTTCCAGCAACTTGCACAGCACCAAAAATGAGGCGAGCGATGAAGGCAATGCCAAGCCCAATGGTCACATCAGCCGTGAGATAGATTGCCAGTTCAAAAATACTTTGTGGCTCTGGTAGGGGCTGGTTTTGAACCAACGGAAAAATCACAATCGCTATAAATAGAATGAACCCCACCTTCATAGTCATGGGAATCTGCTTACTCCCCAAAACCGGGACAAAAAGTATCAGCGCTCCCACTCTAAAGAAGATAAAAAGAAATCTTTCAAACTCAGCATAGTTGAGATTGAAAATATCCATTACTGAATATACTCAGGAAAATTAATAAGCACTTTGGAGGTAAAGTTGAGCATCAATTGCATCAACCAAGGGAAAAATAGTAGAACAGATAGAAATACCGCCAGAATTTTTGGAATGAAGGTCAACGTCAGCTCTTGAATCGAGGTCACGGCTTGAAAAATGGATATCGCCAGCCCTGTCACCAACCCAAACCCCAACATGGGCGCAGATAAGAGTAGAGTGGTCTTGATGCTCTCTACAGCAAAATCAATGATAAATGCTTGTGTCATGAACCGTTAACCTCCAAAACTTCTGATCAGTGAACCCACAGTTAGATACCAGCCATCCACCATCACGAACAGCATGAGCTTAAAGGGGAGAGAAATTAAAACAGGAGGAAGCATCATCATACCCATGGATAAAAGTATGCTGGCCACAACCATGTCGAGAATCAAAAAGGGAATATAAATTAAAAATCCGATTTGGAATGCCGTCTTCAACTCACTAATGATGAATGCCGGGATTAAGGATTGAATCTCTACCGACTCATCACTTTGACGCTGTCCATCTGCCATATTCACAAATAACGAAAGGTCTTTCTCTCGTGTTTGTTTCAACATAAAACGTTTGATAGGGGCTTCGGCTTGTTTCAAAGCATCCATCTGGGATATCTCTTCATTCAAATAGGGTTGCAATGCATTTTTGTTGATCTCGCCCCAAGTCGGGCCCATTACAAAAAGAGTTAGAAAAAGACCCAGCCCAATTAAAATCTGCGTTGGGGGTGTTTGTTGCGTTCCCATTGCCTGACGCAGAAAAGATAATACGATAATGATTCGGGCAAATGAGGTGGTCATGATCAAGATCGATGGAGCCAGTGTCAAGATCGTGAGCATGAACAGAATCTGTAGAGCACTGGAAACTTTTCCGGGGTCGTCCATATCTTCCATTCCCAATTGAATGGAAGGAAGCGGTATGGCTTCTGCGGGAAGAACCATCCCCCCTACAAATATTACTAGGGCAACGAGAATTAAGATCAGGCTGTTTCGTTTATTATTCATGCTCTTGCGTTTTTAAACCTTCCCATTTGCTGTCTAATCTGCGCGGTGATATCGGCGACAGATTTATCTTTATTATTCTTCTCTGGATTAGAAAACTTTTTCATATAGTTTGAAAACTGCCCCGTCATGCTTGCTGTTCCGGCTTCTTTCTGCGCCGAGTTGCCTCCATTCCAATTCAAGCCGCTTCCCCCTTTACCGCCTTTGGACTTAATGTCTTCAATTCGTTCAGGATCGGTGATATGAGTGAGCATCGAAATATTGTCTTGTGACATGCCCAATACCAACACCTCACCCGCAACTTCAACCAGAACAATATTCTTTTTAGGAGCCAGAAACCCACTCCCCAGAACATTCACCAGTTTCTCTCCACCTCCGAACACCGTGTTCTTCAACACATATTTTTTAAACCCAAAAAATAACAAGAACATGATTCCAAGCACCACAGCCAGCATTGAAAGCATTCTCAAACTAGAAGGAATGAGTTCAATGGGCTTTCCTGTGGGACGAGACTCTTTCAAGGAAAAACTCGTATTGCTCTTGCGAGTGAAGGAGTCAGATGGGGATTTTTTGCCATCGACACTCTTTTCAGGTGTCGATTTTTTCTGGGTAGCTTTTTTGATCTGTTCCACAATCGGTTCGACCCCCATGCCCGCACGGGTCACCTTAATAGCGGGTGATGGTTCAATATTTTCTTTTTCCTTAGTGGGAACCGGGATAGATGCTTTTTCGGGTGCATCGCTATTTAATGTTTGGGTGTCTTTCTTATTGCGAATTTTTTCGGATGCTTGAGCCAAAAACACAGCCAACTCGTCTTCGGTCATCAACTCGTTATTAGCAGGCGCACGCACCTCAGAAACGATTGCAGGCTTTGCTTTCAAAGCAGGCGCGTGTGAGTCAACACGAACAATCACAAAACGTCCCTGCTGGGCTAAATGAAAACGGCCTTGCAGGTCATTGGATTTATCTTTTTTAAGAAATCGAACTCTTAAGGTGTCAGCATCGAATTGCGCGGCAAAGACCTTTGTCAGTAATAAGCTTTCGGAAGGAAAGTATTTTTTAGCAGGCTTAATAAATGCAAATGGAAAATCAATTTGAACCGATTTTTCAAAAAATACCGGTTCTTTATATTCACCAACTGGCTTCTCAAACTCAAGGCGAACGATCAGTCCATCATCCACCTTATTAGTCGTTACACTTTTTAAAAGGTTGAGAGACCCCCATTTATCAGAAGCCGCAACCAGGCTAGTGAGAGATAACAGAAATAAACCTAGAAAAAATATCGTTCTCAGTGATTGTTTCATTTTAAGTACCCTTGCTCATTTTAAATATCGTCAAAAAACCGACGAGTTTTTAATTTAAAACTCTAAATTGCAAGGCTCATACCTAAATGAATAAAATTCTAGATAAACACGATTTTTTTGAATAATACTTGGGTATCAGGAAGGAACTTCTTTAAAAATGGCGTTTTAACGGGCTAAAGTGGAGGGTCTGCGGCACAGGTCACACTGGCCGCATTAAATATGGCTCCTTTTATGAGAGAGACTGTACACGTTCCATGGGAGAAACAATATCGGTTAGCCTCACACCAAACTTTTCATTAACAACCACCACCTCACCTCGGGCAACTAATTTTTGGTTGACCAAAACTTCCAAGGGCTCGCCCACTAGTTTGGTCAACTCGATCACTGACCCCTGCCCTAACTGCAAAAGGTCATTGATCAGCATTTTACTACGACCTAACTCTACGGTAACGGTTAGGGGAATATCTAGAATGAGATCCAGGCTTTTGGTTTCACCGCTGGAAACTGAGGTTTCCCCGGCATCATCCGCATCATCCGCATCATCCCCGGCATCAATATCCTCAATATCATCGAGTGCTTCAAAATCCTCTTTTGCGGATTCATCTTCCATAAGCTTATCCTTCCCTTTCGATCACTTCAGTTATCTGTATCGCTTTATTTCCCCGTGAAACACCGGGAAAACCTTTAAATTTGGGGTTCTGTTCAACTTTCATGACCAATGGATCGGTCACGTCATTACCTAGAGTAATGGTGTCTCCCACCTTGAACTCCATGAGTTCCTGAGGTGTTATTTCTGTTGACCCTAGTTCCGTAATCAGCTCTACTTCGGTGCTTAACAGCTCTGTCCTGAGACGACGCACCCATACTTGATCCACTTCAATTTCTTCACTCTGAAACTGAGCTTTAAGCTTAGGGATTACTGGCTCAATGGCCGCATAAGGAAGACAGATAGTCAGCGTTCCTGAAATATTTTCCATTTCTATTTCGAACAAAATAACCAACACGATATCAGTCGGTGGAACGATCGCCGCGAACTGTGGGTTCACCTCCGAGCGTACAAAGTTTGTGGTTACGGTATGAACAGGTCGCCAAGCTTTTTCAAGGTCTTCTAGAACGCTCAACACAACGCTCTTAGTCATTCTGATTTCGATAGCACTGAAATCTCGACCTGTGATCTTGGCTTCTTTATCTCCAGACCCACCAAAAAAAGTATCCACAACCGCAAAAACCAACTTGCTGTCAACGACGACCAAACCATGACCGCGTAAAGGTTCCATACGAAAAATATGCAGACTGGAAGGAACGGGCAGAGAGCGTAAAAAATCTCCGAACTTGATCGTATCGGTAGAGACCGTGCTGACATCCACGGATCTTCGCATCAAAGTAGAAAACGTGTTTCGAAACAACCGAGAAAACATCTGGTTGATGATGTCTAGAGTCGGAAGTCGCCCTCGAATGATTTTTTCCTGACTGGTGAGATCATAAGTAACAATACCGGAAACCTCCTCCGGTGCTTCATCCATTTCGGTCTCAATTTCACCGTCTCCGACACCTCTCAATAAGGCATCGACTTCACCCTGTGATAGAACCTCACTCATAACAGACTCACGTTATTTGAATAGCTTTTATTATTGTATCACTGAATAATGAACTCAGTAAAATATGCATCTTTAACATGCCCAACCACCAAAAATCGATTTACACGAGCTGTGATCTCATCTTTGAGTTTGAACTTACCTTGAACGGAGTAAACGTCCTCAAAAGCTTTACTGCTCAACAATACTAAAATTGAATCTGTAATTTTATGGATATTTTCTTTTAGTTCGACATGTACCTCAGGAGTACTCAGTTCCAAGGAAATCGTCGCTTTAAGAAAACGTTTGCCCGAACTACCAGCCAAATTAACAACAAAAGGGTCCAGCGAAAACATGACACCCAAGCTGGGGTCTTCTTCAGCCGGTGCTTCTTCTTTGGCCTCTTCGCCTTCAGCGGGCTTTTCTTCGGCGGGCTTTTCTTGAAAAAAGTTGATGTATGCGTAATAACCCCCACCGCCTAACACCAACAGCCCGACCAGAATACCAATGATCATGCCCATCGACTTTTTGCCACCCGTTGCCTCTGCGGCCTCAAGTTCTTCTAATATATCCTCATCTTCTGCCATAAAATGCTCTCCCGCCCCTTGTGATCGAGAAAAATAATTACTTTAAAATTCAGGGACTTATATGTTTTCTTATCAAATTTAGCAATTTATATGCCAAACCCAACCTGATCAGAATAAAACCAATATAAACGTTATTACAAAAAGAGTTACAGACCATCCACCGAAAACACTCTCGATAAACGACAGGAATGATTTTCCTTATAAAGTCATATTATTGACGGAAACCAAGCTTGCGTCGTGACTCATCTCATAATTAAAGACCTTAACTTTATGATGCATTTTATAGCAAAAATAGTAGGCGTTGCTCATTTGACTAGCAACCTACTCTAAAAAAACCTGCTCCTATATCTTACCCTAACGGCTCTCAATTTACATACAAATATTTGTTTTTAAAACGATTAACTAACATTCACTCGTTCCAAAAGTTAATTTTCTCTAGTTGGCATAAGAATTGAAAACTTAATAGAAAGAAGGTTAGTCACCCACATCCCTATTCTATTCAGGAGATCAGGTTTTATGAAATTCATCACTCAAGCGTGCAAGATCACCCTGATTGTTTTATTCATGCTCTGGCCTGTGACGGCAGTAGCGGAAGAAGTAAACAAGATCAGCTACTCAGATACCGCTTGGGTATTGGTTTCTTCGGCCTTGGTGATGCTCATGCTTCCTGGCCTCGCCCTTTTTTATGGCGGCATGGTGCGACGTAAAAATGTCCTCAGTACATTGATGCATAGTTTTGTACCGCTCGGGGTCATCACTATTCAATGGGTGCTTTTTGGCTACTCTTTAGCCTTTGGTAACGATATCGGACATTTTGTCGGAGACCTGAGTAAAGTTCTCTACATGGGGATTGATTATAAGACCCTTTCTGGCACAATTCCGGAATACCTGTTCAGTATGTTTCAGCTGATGTTTGCCATTATCGCCGTCGCACTCATCAGTGGGGGAATGGCTGAGCGGGTGAAGTTTAAATCTTATATTGTGTTCATTTTCTTATGGTCCACCGTGGTTTATGACCCACTTTGCCATTGGGTGTGGGGCGGCGGTTGGTTGGGTGACATGGGTGACCTAGATTTTGCCGGAGGAACTGTGGTTCATATCTCATCAGGAACCGCCGCTTTAGCCGCCGCTCTCATTCTTAAACCGCGCAGAGGCTTTCCTGGCAGACTCATGATCCCTCATAGCTTACCCCTCACTCTATTGGGAGCCGGGTTGTTATGGTTCGGCTGGTTCGGCTTTAACGCTGGCAGTTCATTAGCCGCTGATGAGCTAGCTGTTCTGGCATTCACCAATACTCAAATCGCCGCAGGAGCGGGTCTTCTTGGTTGGCTTGCGATTGAGTTTATTAAAAGTGGTAAAGCCAGTGCCTTGGGAGGTGCTTCAGGAATCGTAGCTGGTTTGGTCGCGATTACCCCGGCGGCGGGGTTTGTAGAACCGCTTTGGGCAATCGTCATTGGTTTTTTGGCCGGGATCATCTGCTTTTATGCCGTCGTGATGAAAATGAAGGTGGGGTACGATGACTCTCTCGATGTGTTTGGGATTCACGCCATAGGTGGAGCTTGGGGAGCATTGGCTACCGGGTTGTTCGTTACGATAGGCGGAACTGGGTTTTTGGCTGGCAATTTCAAGCAGGTTTGGGTGCAGTTGCTAGGCATTGGGGCCGCCGGAGCGTATTCTTTCATTGTCACCTACTTTCTTATCATCCTCATTGACAAGACAATAGGGTTTCGGGTGGATGATGAAGATGAAGAAATGGGGCTCGATACAAGTCAGCACGGTGAAACCGGGTATAACCTAGTATGACCATAACCCCTTCAAAAACCTTGACTTTTAATTCATAGTGGGAGAAAATTTCTCATTCATTAAAATTATTTAATCTGAAATACATAAATGCACCTGTTGCGTATAACACAGGCTTTTTGGATTTCATTAACAGGAGGTGGAAAGTGCGTAGAATTTCCCTTAAGGGGTTGGCTTGTATTGCTCTTATCTTTGGGCTTACAACTTCAGCTCATGCAGATTCGGCTTTGGAATTAATCAAGGATATTGAGGTGCATGGATTTGCATCCTCCTCCTACTCCTATAATTTCGATCAACCTTCTGACAAATCCAACCGTCTCCGTGTTTATGATTTCGATGATAATTCTTTTAAGTTTGACAATGCAGAAATCGTTCTGAAAAAAGATGCGGCCAATATAGGCGATGTCGGGTTTCGCTTAGACATGACCTACGGTTTCAGCGGCCCGCAAACCAATAAAGCCGGCGGCGGCCCCAGCGTTGGCACAACAGATGTTTCCGATGATGATTTTGATTTGCAAATTGCATTCGTTCAATACAATGCCCCCATTGGCAACGGCTTGTTGATTGACTTTGGTAAGTTTGCCACCCATATCGGTGCAGAAGTCATGGATGGTTATGACGGATGGAATTCTAATTTCTCTCGCTCCTTTCTCTTCAACTACGGCCCTTTCACGCATACCGGCGTTCGCATGCAGTATGCATTGAGTGATACAGTCGGTCTGTTAGGAATGATCTCAAATGGACAGGACAATCAAACCGATACCAACGCCGCAAAAGGTTTTGGCGGTCAAGTTTCTTGGATGGCCTGCGACAATATCACATTGTTATTTAACTATTTTGGCAGTGCTGAAGAACAAGTCAATCAAGCCAATAACTCAGATGACTACAGACATTTCTTTGATGTGGTTGCAGATATCAGCGTTACCAATAAACTGTCGTTAAATTTGAATTATGTCTACGGTACCGAAGACAATGCCAGAGGTGCGGGTCTTGATGCACAGTGGTGGGGGTTTTCAGGCATCGCTCGCTATGACGTAAACAACTGGCTTTCTCTTAATCTACGCGGCCAGTTTTTCGACGACTCCGATGGGTTTCGTTCTTCAACCGTTCAACAACTGGCTTCTTTTACGTTCACGCCAGAAGTTAGAATCAACAACAATATGGTTGTTCGAGCTGAGTACCGTCATGACGACTCAAGCGCAACACCATTTATTGACCGAAATACCAACCCGCAGGACACTCAAGATACAGTGGCTTTCAACGCATTGTTTTATTTCTAAATCGCTTTTCCGGGGAAGGGGAACGCTCTTTCCCCGGAAAAGGCAGTTTAGAAATCGCATATTAAAACCAAACTACGACTACCTCACTGGGCTTATGCCCCCTCTTCTGCAAACATAAAGTTTATTTTACTCCCAGCCGTCCCACCTAAAACCTACCTATTCAATGGTACAACGTGACATTCTTTTAATGATTAACGCTCTGTTTCATTCTTAGCAGTACCGAGTTCACTCGCCAATTTTTACAATAAAACCCTATTATTTTAACTGTTAGATAAATTTAAACTTGACAAATTAATGAATTTTAATTAAAACTACTTTTATGCAAATGATAACCATTATCAAAATTATAGAGTTTACGGCGGTCGCCCTCACTTCAAGGGTATGAATCGCTCGATATTATTCAAGGAGAAAGTATCATGAAATACAAACTGGGGTTACCCATATTGGTGGTTCTACTGCTTTTGTTGGCCGTCGCACCGGCTTATTCTGCCAGCACAGAGGAACTGGAAAGAAAAATTGACCTGCTTTCTGATGAAGTCGATGATTTAAAGGGAATGGGAATGGGGGCTGGCACCACTGACAATAACCGGGTCAGTATTCATGGCTACGGTGAAATGCATTTCAACCATAACCCAGGAGCCGCAACCACTCAAATTGATAATCATCGTTTTGTCGTGGGAATACATGCATTATTGGCAGATTGGGTTCACCTTAATGCAGAAATCGACTTTGAACATGCGGCGCAAGAACTTGAGTTCGAGTTCGGCCACTTGGATTTTCTGCTAACCCCCGGTTTCAATATACGCGCAGGCGTCATGCTGGCACCCACAGGTCTGCTCAATGAATTTCATGAACCGAACCTATTTTTCTCAGTTGAACGCCCCTTACTTCAATCGCGCCTCATCCCAACCACTTGGAATGCTGGTGGTTTCGGAATTTATGGTAGCCCCATGGACGGTGTCATCTATCGTGTCTATGCCATGAACTCCCTGCAATCTATCTCCAGTGATTCCACAGCAAATGGTGCAGGAACCGGTGGCTCGGGCGGTTCAGGAGATTCTTTCAGTAGCAATGGCATTCGTGGCGGACGCGCTCAGGTCAACAATCGTATTGCCGATGATTTTAGCGTATTTGCGCGTGTCGAACTCACCCGGCTTATGCGTGGCTTGCAAGTGGGGTTCTCGTTGGTTGATGGGGATACCACCCACAACCTGATCGAAGAAGGCGGGCATATGACATTGTTGGAAGCCGATATCAAATATCGTTGGAGATGGTTTGATATGAATGCTTCGATTGTTAACACAAACATTGAAGACTCAGCCGCCATGAATACGTTTTGTGCCACATCTGCTGGTTGTTCAACGGGAATTGCGGCTAATAATTTTGGTTATAATGTTCAGGTAGGGGTGCATCTCCCGCAGTTATTAAAAATTAGAACAATGCACGATATCATCCCTCATTTCATGTTTGAAAGAGTACGAACGCAGGACGAAATGGATGGAACCGCACCCGATCGCTCTAAAAATCGTAATGCGGTTTATACCTATGGCGTCACCTATCGCCCTATCCCGGAGGTCGCGCTGAAAGCCGATCATACGCATACTATGCTGGGTGATAACACGTCAACCGACCAGTTCAACCTGGGTATTGCTTATATGTATTGATCAGCCGATTTATCAAGCTTAGGTTGAAACTTGACATATTGAGTTAATAACTCTTATCATTGATTAATTTTTCTCTACCTGCATAATCTTACTATGAGGTCAAAAATGAAAAAGAAACACTTGTTTTTTATCACAGCAATAATAAGCCTTTTCTGCTTGTCTCTATACCTTTTTCCAAACAGTAGCTTGGCGAGAATGATGCCCGGCGCTATCATATATAGTGGCACGGGTGACCAGGCTCCGGTCCAGTTTAGCCATGCCATCCACCTGAACTACGGAACCGCTTGCAATGATTGTCATTCAAAAGTTTTCAAAAAGAAAATTGGTGCCGCACAACAAAAGATGACCATGAAATCAATGCAAGCCGGAAAATTCTGCGGGAGCTGTCATGATGGTGAGTATGCCTTTTCCGTCTCCACAGAAACCGATTGCGATAAATGTCATATCAAGTAGATACTTATCGCAAATTTCCGCGATAGCACTCAGGTTCTTGTTGAGCTTTGCAAGCCTTTCTAAAACCACCCAAAAGGTGTGGAAGAATTTTTCTTCCACACCTTTTCATATATTAGCCTCGATAACACTCCCTACGAACTAACAACCTACAGATTCCTTAAACACCGATCTCAAGTAGGACTAGTCCTACGAATGCGTCGAATAAGTTCATCTGTCCACTCCAATTTTATTGGCTCAACAATCCATTCTCGCGGTATTTTTTTAACTCGCTACTTACGATAGACT
>Ga0233449_1001922_pt1 | contig 17452 bp, 17 predicted proteins | sample SI_124_October20_FD_183012 | JGI IMG/M metagenome (GOLD analysis project Ga0233449, IMG submission 183012) | Seawater microbial communities from Saanich Inlet, British Columbia, Canada - SI_124_October2016_200_MG | ecosystem: Environmental > Aquatic > Marine > Inlet | place: Canada: British... | reverse complement strand
CGATAGGTTCAGTATATAACTCAAAACATTTATGTCGTCGCTATTACTTGTGCTTAGTTTGTCTGCTATATACATTTTAAATTCATGTGCATATCTATTCAATGGACATATTTTATAATATGGATGTCTTAAATTTATTGGACAAAAATCTTTAAAATATATTACGTCTTCTGGAAATGATGTAGTATGTGCAGTATACGCGTCATAATTTATTGCATTATACAATACAATAGATAGCCAATTTTGCAAATTATTATATTCATCGTTGTAGATTTGTAGTTCACTTGCGATAATAAAATTGCTTAATAAGTTTTTTGCCTTTTCTATACAACCATTAAATTCCACTGATTTAGAATCATCTCCATCTGGATTTTGCAATAAATGCGACACAACATCCATTATCGAATTAAGGTGTATGCCAATTGTTACTTGAGGTAAAAAATCAATGTTATTCATTATATCTGAGCTGTCGGTAGTATCAATATATTCATTAAATCGTACATTTCCAAAACCATCAGGATCACTCGTTTCAAATTTGTCGTTTATGTAACATAAGCTTTTGCCTTCATTTAAATAAGTTGTCGGTGTGAATAGCTTGACTGCTTCAATAACATTTTCACTCGAGTCCATAACATTATGTTTTATTATTACTAAATCTGTCGAATGTGCACTATTAAAACTATTTAAATGCTCATATATTTCGGTACATGCGTCAATAAATTTTTCCCATATTATGTTATCTGATATACTAATGCTCTTGTAAGTAATTATAAATTCCGCATGAGAAAACAGCCTGGATCTATGTGTTTCGTCAGTTGCGTATATTTTGTCTTTTTCAAAAAGTATTTCGTATTTTTTATCTCCAAATTTTTCACTTCGAGCAAAATACTTTAAATTTCCTATGTTATGTACATCAATCGTTTTTCCTAAATTGGAACTACTTTTGCCATAGTCTTGTACCATTTCAAACGAAAAGTTATTATCGCTTTTTAATATTATCGTTTTTTCGGTGGGTGCAGTGGATGCAGTGGATGTAGTTAATGTATCTACTGTTTGGTGTTGGTTGTCAATTATTACAGGAATAATTTTTGATGTTTCAAATTCAAAACCTATTGACAATATTTTTTTTAATGCATCGTTTCTAGTTATGGCCCCTCCCATCAATCCCATGTTTTTATATAAATTATCTACTTTTGTTTTGTACTTTTCGTATTTGTACTTATACATAATATATCCACCCAAAATATGCAAATAAATAAAATAAAGAGCAAATTTCAAATAAATAAAATAAGATTAGTCTTTTGATACACACCAATGAGTTTGTTCATATTCTGTGCAATTATTTGTGTCTTCATTATACCATTTTAGAATAACCGCAATATTTGGATCGTTATGCATCACATTTAGTGATCTTAAAGATTCTCCAACTTGTTCTAATACTGTTTTATCTTGCGTAATTATTCCTGCTGGATTATCTCCTGCGAAACAATGATAAAGTGTATATTCCTTATCGTTGCACATTAATTTTATTTTTACATAATCATCATCATTTAACATCTCTGCAAATGTATCGTCATCAATAGCATCTTCTTTATGATACAATAACATCGAATTTAACCCAAAACAAAATGCAGTATCATAAAAATCATCAACCTCGAATTTTTCGTAATTAAATGGCTCCGATGAAACGACTTTAACTTCTGACATTACTTTAACTTCTGACATTATTTAATATCTTTTTAATTTTGATTGTTAATTATTAATTGATAATGTTGATATTAGATATATTTGTTATCAACTTTTATTGATCTTTGTTTGGCAGGTTGAGTCATTTTGATTTAATTTACTTTTATTATTTAGATTAAAAATTAAAAAAATTCCATTTGTAAAAAGTATTTTGAAAAAAATTTCAAGATTATTTTACACAAAGTTTGTGTTGGCCTGAATGAAATTTTCTGATTTCTATGAAATAAAAATATTTTTTTATAAAAGTAATATATGTTCAACAATTGATTTTTAAAAAATTTGTAAAATATACAAATGAAAATATATAAAAATGTGTATATATGGCAGCATTTGATTGCATTATGGTATTTATGCACTCTTTTTAAATCAATAGATCAAATATCATGTATATATACTTTTTGTTCATGTATTTATATAATGTAATAAGGGTGGTATATAATAAGTTATCAATATAATAATGTATACGTGCATATACTTTTTGCTCATGTGGATAGAAATGTAATGAGGTGATATATACTAAGTTATCAATATAATGTTGTATATACATATATACTTTTTGCTCATGCAAAAAAAAATAAATCATTAATATATTAATTTAATATATAGACAATGGAAAAATATTATTGTAAAAAATGCGAATTTGCAACCAAATATTCTCAAAATTTTAAAGTGCATATTGCGTCATCGAAACATGCAAATAATCATAATTCAACTGAGATTAATGATCACAAAAATATGCTTATCAAAAAATTTAAGTGTGTTGTATATGAATGTAAAATATGTAATAAAATTTACAAATCTAAACAGTATAGAGACGCACATTATAATAAATGCATGCATAAACATAACGAAATCCACCATATTATAATCAATAACAAAAATAATAATGATGAAAAAACAAGGGATGATAGTTCCAAATTCGTTGTTGAAAAATATATGGAACATCAATCGGATATATTAAATAAAGTTTTGGAATTGGCAAATAAAAATGCAGAGGTTGCAAATAAAAATGCAGAAATTGCAATAGAATCTACTTCAATAACAAAAAAATCAATGAATATACTCAATTATGCAAATAAAAATTTAACGTCTGGGGAACCGTTGATAAAATTAGACGAGCAAGGTGCATATGAATTAATAGGTTATGAGAAGCCGATGAAGAAAATTCCTTATAAAGAATATGACAAATATGTCAAACAATGCATTTACAAATGCCATCATGACAAATTTTCTGAATATATTGGAAATTTAATAGTCAGTCATTATAAACCAACTGATAAAACAAAAGCAAATATATTGGCATCTGATACATCGAGATTATCATTTGTTATTTTACAAGGAGTAGATAAAGAAATTAATGAATCCGGAAAAGAATGGATAGGTGACAAATCTGGAAAAAGATTTAAATTTTTTATTTTGGAGCCAATATTGTGCGCAGTTAAAACATCTCTTGATATATATACTCAATTGTCACTTGAAAGACAAAATAAAGAAACTAATGTTGAAAAATCAATGAAACAATTTAGCATATTAACCGACTGCGCAAAATTAAAAAGAGATATTGAAAACGATAAATTTACGCATCAAATAATCAAATATGTTGCTCCAAGTTTTCATTTCGATTCATTTATTTGAAATTTTTATAAACCGATACATCTGGCTGTTATTAATTGACAACTATACACCACCTTAATCGATGCATATGAATATCAAGTAATAAAAATTGAACATATTGTTGTGTTATAACACATTTATATTTACATCACTTAATATATTATATTATTAAACGATGGACATTGATAAATTACGAAAGTATGTACATTCTCGACCATTCGATAAAATAATGGATGAAAATTATAAACCAAAGCATGCGTTATACCCACTAGAGGAATATTTTCAAACACACACAAGCAACACTATAGTATTTGATAGAGAAGGATATGAAGACGCATGCGAATGGACCAGGTGCCATAATAAACTTGTGGATGAAATTATAGAACAAAAGAAAATGGGTGATATAGCACGGAAAAAAATATGCGATATAGAACAAAATAAAGCACTAAAAATGATTAACGAATACAGATTGTTAGAAATGCAATGTATTATTGTCGTATGTGTATTGTTTTGCATATACAACTTATATAGCATGTACTATAATTAACGATTAATTAATTTTTTATTTTTGTTGATTTGCGAAATTATACACCGCTTCTTTTGAAGTTGCAAGTTCTCTTCGCTCTGCCGTATTCCAGTAATAATTCATGTGTGATATGTTAATTATTTTAATTTTGTGATTTGATTCTGAAGATTCATATTCTAACGCAAATTTATATGCGTAAAAAGCATTAATATGAATATCTTTTTTTAAAGTTATATCTATGATGTTAAAATTATTGTTATCGCTAATATCAAACTCTATTTCGCCTTTTTCGTTATTTTTTTCATGAAATCCGTTTTGAAGCTCACATACTAATTTTATTTTATTATAATCAATGTTGTCATTTTTAACAATTGCTATATGTAAGTCACTTATTGTATCAGGAGGATATTGCAGAATAGATCTATTAAATAATTCATACGTTGATATATATTTATTATTTTTTTCTTCAATTTGGCGTCTGTGATAATTATCGCGTTGAATTTTACTGCACGCAAACGAATATGTCTCATTATACTTACATAATAATCCAACACATGCTTCACATGATGAAGACATACATCCTTTAAAATGTCCAATAGTTGTTTCGGACAGTTTGCATTTATCTAATTTGTCTAATTTGTCTGATTCATCTGATTTATCCAATTCATCTGATTTATCAAATTCACCAAATTCATCTAATTCATCTAATTCACCAAATTCATCAGATTCACCATATTTATTTAATCCATATAAACTTGTCGTAGCATTATTTTTTTTGTTCAGTATTTTTTGATATTCTTCGTCAGTTAAAGAATTAATATATGCCATTCCCCACATACCATCAATGCACCTAAAAATATTTATTTTGGAGTCTAGCGTTACCAGTTGCTCTAATCCTATATTTGGAGAAAAATTATTAAAACATGTGTTGTCCGCCCTATTAATTTTACAGTCTAATTTTTTATCGAATTCACTGTAAAAATCAACATATGATATATTCACTCTTATTTGTAATAAATTTAATATATCTTGAATAATTTGATCAATACCGATAATTTTTACATTTAAACTATGATACGTAATACATCTTAACGGAACTATTATTTCGTTCGATAATAGATTTTTGCAATTTTCGAATTTCATTTCCCATCCAGATGAGCCGTCATTTTTGTTAGATGTTATACGGGATTTAATATTTGACGTTAATAAATTAATAATATTTAGAGACAAAATGTCTGATTTCCGATATTTTACTGATATAAATTCCAATGAAATACCACTTATATTTTTATTGCTAAAATAATCCTTAACATCAATATTGATCTCTTGTGAGTCATAATCATACACATCTGAAGCATTAATGATGAAATTTGTAACAGTTTCCTTTTTTACATTTTTTTTTAAATCGTTGTATGTTAAAGGAATAATATTATCGATGTTATTTCCAGGTTCTAAAACTTGGTTTTCCGACTTTTTTTCACAGTTTTCCATAATGTAGTTATATAGTATATTATTTTCTGGAATTAAACGCACAAATTTTCTTTTTTTGTTGTGGCTTACGACATGAGGAATTGCAGTTAACTCTAAACATTTAACTAACATATTAAGCGCTTGATTATGCGATTGTATTTTATTATCTGTTTTATGAAAATTAAAATCTTTCACATGAAATACATTTTTGACGATTGGTATTAGATCATTAATTTTAACGATGTCGAGCGTATTTTTTAAATTATCCAAATATATTAGTTTATCATAATCCACAATGGAAGATAATCCAAATAGTACTATTAGTTTTTTATTTATAAAATCTATTTGATCTGTTATATTTTTCATATTATTTTTATTGATTTGAGTGTAATAATAAATGTACTCATGGCTTTATATATTTTATTAATTAATAAAATAATTAATAAAATAATTAATAAACCAAAATTAGATTGAGCATATTTCATCGGCGAATCCACGAGTAATACAATCTTCGGCACTCAAATGTACAGTTTTTGCAGTTAACAAGTGTAGCTCTTCCTTAGACAATTTGCTGTTTTTTACATATATATCCAAAATCATATTGTTGAGATTGTCGGTATATGATTCAAAATCTAAATCTCCAAAACACATGTTGCTTGACACAGGACTAACTACAGCACATAAATATACATCTGCAGTATTCTCAATTAATCTTTTATGTGCAGTGCATGTCATTAGTAAACCATAACAAAAATTTGTCGCCACAGAAATGAAAAATAATTTGGGATATTTATTTTTACAAATTTCAATAAAATCTATAAATCGCAACATTTCAACAATCGATCCTCCGCTCGTACATATCGTATATTTAACTGTTAGCTCGTCACCAATATCACGAGTTTCATAATATTGACGTATATGCTCACTAATTAGCTTAATAAAATCTGTAATTGATTTTTTAGTTATGTCGCAGTCGAAATTAAAAGTAGTATATTCCATTATGTTATGATTATGTTATTATGTAATGTAATAAATTGACATATGACTTTTCATAATTGCGAGCTACATATATTAATTTAATCAATTTTTAATTAAACGTGCGCTAAAAAAGTATGGCAGTTAAAATTCATAATTATTTATTACAGGCTGCATCATTTATTTGTTTTATGTTATCATAAAAATTCATAATAATTAGTGTCCGACAGTGTTACTTATTTCGTTTATTTTTATTTTTTATTAAATAAACAAAATGTTGCGCACCATATTACATTTTTATTATGCATAATAAATCAATCAATATTTAATTAAACATAAATTAAAAAATATTTTCGTTTTTATGATCGAAAAAAATTCAGAGGTCTGAAACACAACTATTGTGTAATTCAAAATTAAATTTATTATTTTTTATAAATTAAATATATTTTTTAAATTTTACTAAAAAAAGTATTATTATTTACCAATTTAAAAATTTAAAAAACTTTCAAAAAATTCGGTTTATTAAAATTTAAAAAAGAACCAAAGAATACGATTCAGTATTTAATGTACTATACTCTGCCATAATTATGTTGCCATATAAAAAATATCATTATGAAAACAATCAATAACGAGTTATTAGACCATAACACATTTTTTGTTTCCTGATAAAAAAAGTGTCAGTACAAAAACAATCAATAATGAATTAATAGATTATATCACATTTTTTGTTTCCATTATTTATGTCAATAGTTAACATATTATAAAACCAAATGCGTGATTTATTACTTTTTATCAGGAAACAAAAAATGTCGATGTATAGTTACTTTTTTTCATGAATTTTTATAAAATATAAAATATAAATTTGGCATATTTAATCACGTTTTATAAAATAATTGATAAATATACGTTAAATGGTACATCAATACATAATGCAATTCATAAAACATTAAAATGTCAGTAGTCAATTGCAAAGTAGCTAATATTAGGCCAACATTTAATAATTTGGAAGAATGGATGAACGATGAAAATAACGTATACATAGGAAGAGCAGGAGTAGTTTTTATAAATAAAGAAAGATTTCCAAAAAATGCATCTATTTTTGCAAATCCTTATAAAATTGGAAAAGATGGAACGCGAGAAGAAGTCATACAAAAGTATAAAGTGTACATTACAAATAAAATATCAAGTGACGATTTATACATGAAAGAGTTACAAAAATTAAAGGGCATGATATTGGGATGTTGGTGTAAACCTGAAAATTGCCATGGAGATGTGTTGTTGGAACTTATTAATGCTGTTGGTTGATCCGATTGATTTTATCCGATTGATTTGATCAGATTGATTTGATCATGTTGATTTGATCCTATTGATTAATGTCATTTAATTCATAATGTTGTTGATAACTAAAAATTGAAAATAATTGGAATAGTCAACCCCTGAACTAAAATGTATTAAACATAATATTTAATATCAAATGACAACTATTATTTACGATATACATGACATTAAATGTCGCCACGGAATGCAATATACTAATACATTTCCTGATGAACAATTATATTATTTTGATTTTGATAAGAAAGATTGGGTAAAATGCTATCCTGATAGTAAGTTACCTTATAACTTATGCTGTTATAGATTGGAAGGTATGGAAAAATCAGAAGACACAAAAGACACAAAAAATAAATGCGTAGTTACATGCAGGGACAGCTATAGGTTAATAAATCATATGGATAAGGCAGCATCATATGATGAAATGTTAGAAGAATACGAGTGGAGAGAATTAATAGTACAAAAAGGAGCAGAGTTTGATTATATAAAAAATATAAGTGAAGCGAACATAATGGAAGTTGCCAAGGGAATAGTATGTTGGACAAAGTCGGATATTATTCCGGGAGTTGTATTAGCAGGACCGAGAGAACATCCAAATATAAACGGATTTGGATATATTTACAAAGAAAGCAACAAAATAGCTAAAAGTTGTACATACACGCACAAAATAACAGACGAAGAAATTGATGAAGAAAAACAACTAATTATCGATATGAAGATTGAAAATGAAAAAAGAGAGGCCAAAATTTCTGAGCTTAAAACAACATTACCATATATTTGTCCATTAAAATATGTAACAAACGCATGTAAAGGTAGTGGATTTTATGGAAAATTTGGATGTTATGATTTAAGAAATTATTATAATACGCTAAAAATAAAAAATGAGCCAATAACTAAGCAATTAATAAAAAGTCGTAGAGAATCGTTTGATGAAAATGATATAAAACCTTTCAAGTTATGTTTGTGTGGATTATTATGTTTTTCTGATTATGATATTTGCTATGTTAAAGTAACTGATGATGTAGTAACTGAAAACAACCATAATATATGTAACCTTCCAACTAAAATAACTGATGACATAACCAAACATAAAACATATTTATTACATGAATTTGATGTTTTTTGTAATATATCTGTTCATGGTGCATCTTATGCAAAGCTGAAATGCAGTGACGGAGAAATAGATTTTGATATGGATGTTAGTGCAGTGAGTGATGTAGCAAGTGATGTATTTAGACTAACTGATATGACTCTACAAAACCCACTATTTAAAGCAAGCTCGGGAGATAGTTTGAGAATTTTAACAGATGGATCAATAATAAAATATAATGGAATGAATTTGCAAAGTGATGCTAGACGCACGATGTCAGGATTTAGTAATGCGTATGCGCTAAGTTGGTTTGATTCAAAAAAAATATTATTAATGATGGGACATATGTGGCAACCATCTGTATTGTGCAATTATGACGATATTGCAAATGTGGATATTGTGTGATATATCAATAGCAAATCGAAAGGTTATTTTTTTATTAATAATATTGAATTATTAACATAAACTAATTGTATGCATTACTTAAACCCTGACATCATATGTCAGCAGAAGAATTACTTGAAACATTGAGAGCAAAGCCGGGTAGTTTGCTAGAAGATCAGATAGCATTTGAAAAATTTTCATGCAAGTTTAAAGAAGCTTTTAATTTTCCAGAAGATGTTTCAATTGATAAAATAGATATTAATAAACCAATCATATATAATGTTACGTATGCATATCATGGTACGCCGTCATTCACGATAAATTTGGGCCATTACGCAGACGAACAAACAGCAAATAAACAAATGATAGCGTTTGAAATATTAAACCATCATAAAGATATCAAGATTGAGGTTAGCAATTTTGTTATTGGAGAAGAAATTAGTTGCGATAAATTAAAATATCCCAAGAGACCATACAAATCAAATAGTCAATTAAGTTTCAAATAAAAATGTTGATATATAATTAATTTGACACATAATTTGCATGCGTTCTACCATATTATATTTATTGAAATGAAAAAAAAGACCGATGTATATATTATTAAATATGCAACAGGAGATCAAGGATGTTATAATAGTTTTTTTATTTGCCCTTGTTGTTCACGAATTTGTAATTTTGGTTGGATGGATATATGGTGTGATGTAAAAGAGCGTCCAAATGAACGAATCGCTTGTAATCCAAACATGAGCATGAAATTAAATGTAATGTTAAACAGCAATTTTAATTATGCAAGATTACTTAAAATAATAAATAAAAACAATAATGATACCGATAGTGAATGTGATGTGGATTCATTGGATGATGTGAATTCATTGGATGATGTGAATTCATTGAATTATATGAATGACAACACGACGTACACGGTATGTCGTAATAAATCAGTTGCATACGAATATTATGCTGATAAAATTATACATGAAGATCGCGCTGGCTATGAAAATTATAAAATAAAGTCAATAGAGGCAGATCATTCATGCAACTTTAGTTTTAATACTGAAAAACTAAGATCGAAAAATTTTGTACGTAACCCAAGCGAGGATGACATTAAAAAATATTATCCTGAGGTATATGAAAGATTGATAAATTATTATAACATATTTAATTATGCGCACTCGTTTTACGTGGAAAAAATGCTCATCAATTAAATGGTTAACAGAGTTACATAAATGATAACGCCTCCTTGTAATTAAAATAATCGTTTGGTGTTAAATTGAAATTGTTAGTTATGTTATCATCTCCATATATGTCAAATAATTCGTTATATAAATTAAAATAATATTGCTTATCTCCGTGATATTTTAATGAAATGTGATGATATAAATTTCCGTATTGAAAAACATAATGTGACGGAGTGTTTGGATTAACATTTAATTTATTTATAATTGAAGCTGTTTGACTATTTTTATTATCTATCATTTTTATTAAATATTTAAAACGATATTGAATGTCGAGCTTGGCTAATTTATTTATATCAGTTTCTTCTTCGTATTTTGTTAGTTGATTATGTTCTTTTAACAATTTATCTATGTTACGCAATTTAGTGTTTTTTGATATTAAATAGCAAGATTTAAATTCGAATATTTTGTATGTTTGTTTTAATATTTTAATGGCTTTACTAAGATAAACAAGGTCATCACCCATTATTATGCAATTTGGATATAAGTTAAATATCATATTTATAAATTTTACAAGGACATTGTTATTTTTTATAAAGTCTATATAAAATAAATCAACAGGTATATCATATTTTTTTATGAGCGATGGAAATAGATTGCAATCATAAGTCACGGAATATACATTACTAAATCCTGCAATTTTTTTATGAAATGATTCGTATCTATCATATTTGAAAAAGTATTTTGTATCTATCGGAGATATTGAGTCTGCCACATATTGTGTGTTCATTATATTTGTAAAAACATCCACACAAAACATGTGACTTTTAGGTTTTTTTAAGGTTGCAATATATTTACTTGACGTACCGTTATACACTCCAAGTTCCACGATATTAGAGATATCGCAATTTTCAAATAAGTAATCTATACAATTTTTATTATATCTTGCAAACCAACCGACGTTAGATTCTATAACGTGATTAGACATCCATTGCGGAACATGTGCTATAAATCTATTTTCGAATATGTTATTGGTCGAACTAATCAATCGATTTAGTCCGAATTTTTTTGGATTACTTTTTGCAGGAAATTTATAGCCGGAATGACTAATTATACATCCGTATCGTTCTATGATTCGGTTGATAGTGTCATTTATTAATTCTGTCATATTAGTAATTGTTGAGTCAAATCCATCCAGGTTGTATATCATTAAAGGCGTTAGATAAAATGTATTATTACTAAATACTGGAAACCTGGGTAAATTTTTAAATATTATAGGAGAATGATTATTGTTGATAGAAATGGCTATCAGGTCAGGTTTATCATCAAAAGCCTTGACTATCAATTTATTTATTTGATTTCCTGAAATATTTTCAGAATTAATTTTTATAAAATTGCACATGCATTTATCGACGTTAACATACATATTTATTAACATTGACTCCAAACGTTTTGCATTATTATATGGTATTATATGAAGCGACATCGTTATATTAATTGCATTTAAAATAAAATAAGTTGGATAAAATTAAGTTAATTTAGTTATGTATCAACCACGCATCCATCGGGCAACGCTGGTAAATATTTTTTATCATTTTTTGAACATATAATGCGTTTTAAACTTGGCACTAATTTTGTCACGTAGTTTTTTATATTTGATAATCTTAATGTTGTTATAGGATGAGTTATAGTGCTCATAGAAAGACTCGATTCAGTTTGATTAAAATTGATAGTATGTAATGAGATTGGAAATTTAACATTTTCAAGCGATTGATCAAAATCGTTACCAAATATTATCATTTCTAAAGACGTTGGCCATTTAACATTATCAATCGGGCTATTAAATTCAAAACCGATAGATAATGTTTCAAGAGAATCTGGAAATACTACATCATCAATATTTTCATTACAACCAGCTCCTTGATTAATATATTGTTGTAATGATTTGGGAAAATTGATGGTTTTAAGTGATTGTTCGAACGATGACCAATTATAATGTATTCCAAATGACATATGTACAACAGTATCTGGAAAGATAACGTTATTAAGTGGTTGATTAAACCGTGCTCCAAATTCAATTAATTGCAAACCAGATGGCCATTTTATATTATCAACCGACTGATTAAATGCATATGACGTTTTTATACGAGTAACATTATCAGGAATATCAGGAGCTGTATCGTTAAACTCCTCTAATAAATATTCATTTGATCTTACTAGATGTTTGATAGTTTCATATACTTCAGGGTTAACTAATGAAATTTTTTGCATAACATGAGACACAATAGAATTATTATCGCAACGATATGCCATATTGATAGCTTCCTCCATACAACTTAAATCAATAACATCATAAAAATCATCAATTAATTTATCAAACACTTTTGGATAATTCCACTGTATTGTTGAAAAATACAGGCTGTCAATAGATACTTTATAGGTTCTCACTAATGACGTAACAAGATCATAATTATCTGTTTTATCACAAAAATTTATTAAAGTATTCATGTAATAATGTATATTAGTGCTTCCATGATTTTTCAGTTGAGATTCAAAAAGAAAAATTATTGTGTCGTATCTTTTTTTGATGTTTGTTGGATAATCATTTGTGTAATTTTCTATTGCCAAACGAAATAAATTGTATGCATTTCCATCGGGAACATAAGTTGTATCAATTACATCCTCGAAAAATTTTAAAACTTTTAAGTTAGAAACATCTGTTGCATACGACAATATATGATAAATTTTTTCATGCGGGCAATTTGTTAGTTCTATGTACGGATTTCTGCAAATACGTGAATTTGTCATATCTGGTTCGTTTTCATTGCTAGATAATACATTTTCTGATATGTCGCGATCAACATAATCAGATAGTTTGTTGAGATAGTTGTTGTCAACCATTGACCTAACTAAATCATTTGTAATAATGTAATAGTATGTGGGCATTTAAATGTGACGTAATGTGGCTTTAATTAAATTGCTAAACTTACAAATATTCACAAATCTTTTCAACATTTATTATTCAATGATTCATTATTCATTATTCGTCGATTCATCGTTCATTAACAAATAATAAGTATCGAATAAAATAAAATAAAGCGTTACTAATTGAGCCAACCATTATCCAAATTTTCGTTTGTGTCATATACACTAAATTCTGTTTGAATTTTATCTTCAAATACGTAACCTTTTAATTTTAATTTATTCAGTATGTCATCCTTGTAATTTTGAGCCATTTGATAACCTTCGTCTCTAACTCTTACTGTCAATAGTGGTTTACAATTACTGGAACAAATATTGTATGATACTGCAACATTTTTAAAATGCTTAGTGTCATTTTCTAAAGTTTGCATATAATTATCGTTGATCGTATTGTTCCCAACTTTAACATGAAACTCAAAATATGGACTACCGCAATAATTTTCATATTTAGTTTCCAAATATTTTTTAAAATTAAAGTAATCTTGTTTGGTTAAAGGTATTGATCCAGTATTGTGTGATTCAACTTTGACTCTTACGACTTTAATACCAAATGCTATCATTTCACTTTCAAGATGTTTTGCGGCTTGAATTGCTTCCTTTTCATTATTTTTTCTTGTAAAGTGACCTATCATTAACTGATTATTTTTAACTACTGACACCGCGTAAATTATTTTTAAGTTGGTAGTTTTAGATGTTTTATTAACAAATTGTAATAACTTTACAAAATTATTCTCTGGATCTATTGTGATATGTATTTCAAAAATACCGTCAAGTGGTTTAGCAACGTCAGTAGTTTTGACAGAATTCAATAATTGTGCTAAAGATCTATTACTAAAAAATAATACATATATGCTGTACATTAGCGCTACATTTATAAACAACAACATATAAAATCCCAGCTTCAAGTTAAAATATGTAAACATATTAAGTATATTGTCAAAATTGCTCATGTATAAATTCGCATACCGTATAACCAAATGCTTTTGATATCATTAATTTTTTAATCAATTTTTAATAAATAAATAAATAAATGTGTACTGATGTATATTGTTATGTATTGGTGTAAATAATAAACAAACAGCAAACAGCAAACAGCAAACAGCAAACAGCAAATAGCAAACAGCAAACATCTAAAAATCACAACCAGAACGTGACATGTCAACAATGTCATACTCTTTGCGCTTTACGTACACGCTTTTTGCGAAGTACAACTCCAAGTTGTCCTCGACAAATTCGCAAAAAAGAGTAATCGATCTTTCTCTGAGATTTTGCTTGCGTTCGTCTTTGTCAACAAACGAGTAGCTCTCACGATCCCAACGCCCAGTACCTGAATCGTCAAGTTCTTTCATCCGGTCGTTGGCAGCTCGCGTTTCGTCGACGTCTGTTGTGTAGTTATGTGCATATTTGGTCAACATGCATTTCGCGTACTCAACTACAAACTCTTCACTTTTTTCCTCAGGAAAAAGCAGAGTGGGACCGTATGGTAATTGGTATAGCATGCTCGCTGCCTCACCATAGTTAAAATACTCAGAAATATAAATGGCATCAGCCTTATCAAACCGATTACCTAGAACATATTCTGCGAGGAGTTTGGCGCTTCGGATGCTGGCATCTCTGTCATTAGCTGCCATTACAGAAACACTCATCGTATCTTCGCGAGTAGAGCACTCAGATGTATCGTCAAACGATATGACACAATCGTACGTGTAAAGTTCAGACATAGCGAATGACGAATGTTCGGAAAAACGATGAGAGGAGATGTGAATGTAGAATGTAGTGGAGAGGTAGAATGTAGTAGAATGTAAATATATAACACTTTCTTGTGATATATTTCTAATAATAATAGATTATACAATATGTATTCATTTTCAATTTTTTATGTATCACATAAGTTGATAATTTGATAAGTTGATTAATAATAGCCTGATGGTTTGATATAAAATAATAGTCTGTTTATTTTTTAACAGGCATGGGTAACGACATAACTGACGATGCAAATAGTGTATTTACATTACATGTTCCATCGCTATTAACTTTTGAAATAGTTGTTGCCATACATGAAGATCCTTCAGATGAAATATTTGATATTCCGCTTGATGATGATCCACGAACAGAACCAATTAGCATAATGTCTAGTGAACTAAACATTTTTAACGTATCCAAACCATTATTACATCTTACTTTGATAGGTCCAACGTCACTTGAAACAGTATAACTTAATTGTTTTCCACCAAACGGACCAATTGAAACATTTGAAACGATATCGCGATATTCATTGGTTTTTTTTAATGATTCATAAAAATCTTCTATCGTATTGCACCCTGACATGCATAATTAAAATAGTACATATTGTACAATATTTAATAGTTGCTTAACATTATATAAATCAATATTTTTCATCGTCTATTTTTCATCATCTATTTTTCATCGTCTATTTTTCGTCGTCCGTTGTTATATCATCGTTCATTTCTTTCATATCTGTTGGTTCACCATTATCATAAACATCTGCCATAACGCCATTACCGCTGCAACAAAAATGATATTTTTTACCTCGAAACAATGTATTGATATACTTTCTTTCGTTGTTAGTAAATTTAACAGATGATTTTAAATGAAGTGTGCACGAGCCACGTGCATGATTAAATATTTCAAGCAAATTGCCATCAGTTATATTTTTGTTAGTCAGTTCGTTGCTCATATTAATTGTGTGAATAATGAATAATGAATAATACGTAACATGTAATATATTAGTAAATAAGTAAATAGTTACTGAATGCCATATATTTAATAGTTTCAATTTTTATTAAGTAAATTTACTAGTGAATTGCAAGATATATCGATATGAAAAAACATAAAATAATGATGTGAAGGTTAATACAATTATGAATAGTGGCAATGTGCTAAATTATGCAATTACGTTTGATATATATTAGCAATAATGGTAAATGCCGTTAATAGTTAATATTTGTGTTATATATAATGTAATCATTGACAATGTGATCATTGACAATGCGATCATTGACAATGTAATTATTAATGATATGTTGATCATATTGCAATATATGTCTTTCATAAGGAGCTTCGCGTTCTGGATTCATTGCTGCACGTTCTGGATGAGGAGCTTCACGTGGATCAGGTACTTTTTGCTGTTCTTGCTCTTGTACTTGTTCTTGTTCGTGAATATTAATTCCAATATCCGTTAAATCTTTTTCAATTGCTTCAATGAGTTCATTTTTTTCGTTGATATCAGTAATTGTATTTAAATATTTAATCACTTCCGCCTTTCGTCTTTTTTTATGCACTTGATTAAACTGCTCAAATGTTCCATGAACGCTTCCGTTACATAATGAATGTGAACATTTCATAACATGATGATGTGCATCTGCAAAACCTGACATACACCATCCACAAATGCTCCATTTACACGAAGCGCATTCAATCGCAAAACATCCATCAAAATCGAAAACTGCAGCATTGCATCGACCACAATGCATTGTTAAAATGTTCTCGCAAATATGGGTTCGATGAGAATCAATTTTTGATTGCTTTTTAGCAGCATTAATTCTTTTCTCAATTTGAGCTTCTGCATTCGCGACAGCGATATCTTGTTTTATTTTCATAAATTGTTCAAATGTTTCACAATCGACATTTTTAAGAACTGTTTGATCATTGAAAGGATCATTACAATATGAACATACAATTGTTGTCTTACGTTCAATAAATTTTCCAATTTCCGATGGGCTTATTTGACTTTTGACTTGATCATTAAAGCAAGATTTGCACATATAATGATCATTTGTACATGTAGTGCTAGTGCATTCCGATATAATTTCGTTACAAATTGTGCAATTGATGGCTTCCATATTTATGTATTTAGAAGGTGTGTTTGGATATATTAATGTATTCCGTTTAATTAGGTATTGATATATTTCTAAAAATCTATGGAGAGCTCATATTAAATAAATATCAATTTTTTTGGATACCAATATACAATATATACCAATATACAATATATAATTAAGCAAAATATGTAATCAAGTACACTAATAAATGAAATTGAATGGATTAAATATATTAAATGGATGAATATAATTGCGAAGTCATGACAATATTTGATTTTAGATAATCAATGAGTTGCTGAATTGTTAAGTTAAGATC
>Ga0233449_1001920_pt1 | contig 17454 bp, 17 predicted proteins | sample SI_124_October20_FD_183012 | JGI IMG/M metagenome (GOLD analysis project Ga0233449, IMG submission 183012) | Seawater microbial communities from Saanich Inlet, British Columbia, Canada - SI_124_October2016_200_MG | ecosystem: Environmental > Aquatic > Marine > Inlet | place: Canada: British... | reverse complement strand
TTAGATTTCACATGATTATTCTTGCCATACACTGAAAATGGAAGACCAACCCCCTCAAAATGTGGCAGATGAGTTAGAGGCTGACGCCTCCACAATTGATTCTGAAACAGAAATTGTGAATGGGGAGGATTCTGTGTTCAACGATTTGGCAAATCAACAGACATCAATTTGGGGCCTAATCAAAACTTTGTTATCGCCCCAAACTCTACCACATATCGCTTTGATAGTAATATTGTCAACGATATTTTACATCACGGCTAACTTTGATAACTTGACTACATTTTCTGCAATGTGTTTTACTTCAATCACTCTTGGTTATGCTATTACAGCAGCATTATCAAACAGTTCTTTTGTGCAACGGGTAACAAAACTACCGAGTAAGGAGTTGCAGGAAATTGATGAAGCACAATCAACAAATGACCAAATTGGTCGAATCAAAAGAATTATTTTTAGTTTTAGAATTTGCATATTTCCATTAGCCATATCTGTTATTGCTATGGCCGGATTATTGGCATTATTCTCCGATAACGGCGCATTATCTGCTTTTGAGGGGACAATTCCTCTCGCACTCGCTTCGTTATTCATCATTTGGAGTATTATTCAAGGGCGTTCATTCTCAAATTGGATAGCTGCTATTTCCGCTACCCAACTCCCTCAATCAACTGCGAAAAATGGTAACCCTAAGGCTCAATCAATAATTCACGGTCTTGCAATGATATTTATTGGATTCATTGGAGTATGCATATTTCACTTATTGCAAGGAGATGAAATAGTTCCTGCAAACATATTGATTAGTAATCTACCATTTCTGTTAGCAACTATAGGATTACATACTGTTGCGGTTACTTTGTCATGGCGTTCAAGAGTCGCTGCTTCTAGAGATGCTGCGATGTCTGCATTTACCTGGAAGTGGACTTTGATGGCACAGGCATTCATCACTTGGCACGCATTAGCAATTTGGCGTCAACTCGACCTAGCACCGATAACATCCAGCGGTGCAGAATTGCTTATTGAAGAAGTTCTTCTAATGATATTTACAGTATTTATGGCGATTTGGACTCTAACATCCAGAGGTATTAATTCCAAATTGCCATTCTTCAACCAAAATAGTGCTCTGCCATGGGGACTGGCTTTTGGTTATGCATATGCAGGTTCGGTTGCGATGCTAACAGTAGTTCTTGACGACATTACTAATGTGATGATTGCTGGCCACTTAGTAGTAGTGTTGACAATCTTGTGGATGCAACGTTCGGTATTGAAAAAACTTGTAGGAAGTAGAGATCAAGATATTGAAATCAGGCGCATTGCTGAATCAGCAATTGACAAAAAATATTCAGATTCAAAAGATAATCAGGAGGAGAATAATGAACGTCCTGAGGCTGAAAAGAATGTGGAAGAAGTTGTTGATTCGCAAGAAATAGTTGAAACTGATGAACTGGTGGAGATTGTTGAAGAGGACACCCAGCAAATGGAAGAAAATTGGCAGGATGACTCAACAATCGATTGGAACAAACAAGTTGAAACTATCAGTGATGATATTGAATGGAATGATGATGTAATCGAATTGGATGACTAACTGTTCACTCAATTCCAGATAGCAACGTCACAACCCTAATTGAATCGTGTAAATCCTCACTCACTCTTGCTCCAAGAATAACTTGGGCATCCACATCTAGGGCAGCGGTAAACATACTTGCAACTGTTTCAACTTGACCAATTGTCATCCCAAGGCCACCTTCAATTTGGATTAAGCAACCTTTAGCACCACCCACATCTAACTCTGCCAAAGGTGCCATCATTGCAGAATTTAATATTCCCTCTGGGTCATCTGCACGGCCCACTCCAACCAACATTGTTGCTCCGCCTTCATTGTCAACAATAGCCCTCAAGTCCATTAAATCCAAATTAATTAATCCCATTCTAAGTAATGTTCGAACTAGGCCATCGACAAGATCCTCAATCCATTCAGCACCCATCTGCCACGCTGTTCCTTTTTCTCTAGCTTGTCTTGCAAGTCTTTCAAGTGACAATTGTACTGTGATATGTGCATTATGTTGTAAACGTTCAAGTCCTTCTGCTGCTATTTTCGACCTTGTTTCTTGAACCTCAAATGGTAAGGCCGCCACAGAGAGAACTACTGCACCTGATTGCCTTGCTTGCCTAGCAAATTCATGGCCTGCGCCTGTTCCAGAACCCCCTCCTAAACCAACCAATAAGACAACTAATTCCACATCCTCTAATATTGTTCTAGCCAGAGGTGCAAGACCTCTCATTCTTTGTTCGGCCAACGGAGGTAATGCTGCGCAACCTACTGAATCTAGTGTATGCCCCAATCGTAATACATGAGCTGATTCACAACCAGATAAACTTGAATCATCAGCATCAATAAGAACTACATCTGCACCTTTTCCACACTTTTCATAAGCCTTCTTTGCCCATGCACAGCCCAAACCGCCAACGCCGGCAATTAGGATTTGTGAGGCTTCCATCATCCTAATGGCGGCGTTGAACCTCAATGAACTTTGGCAGTAACTAGCGTTTCAAGATTCTACTCAACATAACGCAAATAACGTCGTCTTGCATCCCTTGCCCAAGCATTATCAGGTTCTAATTCTAGTACAATATCATAATACTTTATTGCATTCTCAAATTCTGATAAATGACGACCATACAAATGACCTAGATTGGACAATACTGGAATGCATTCTTCATCTTGTTTCAACATTTCAAGCAGCAACTCTTCCGCAGCACCGAGAGAATTTTTTAGCATTAATTCCTCAGCCTCATCGAGTTGCTCTAATTGTTCAGAACTCAAATTGTAAATATTGTCGAAGGTATGACTTGACACTCTCTCACCTATCTGGGGGAGAAGTAAGCAGTGAATCAAACCTTTGCCATAATAATTCAAAAACTACTCAAAAAGTGGCCAAATTAGCATTCTCGGAGCAATTTATTTTGATTAAACTGACTTCGCCCCACTGACATATCCAAAACGCCGCACTGCGGAGCATTTATCCATCACTAATGCAAGCAATGTTTAAGGGGTCTATGCAAGTCGCTAAGAACATCTTGGGTGTGGCTATGCGAGTTGGCTCTTTTTCTGCTAGAACTACACTTCTTCTGGGACTGGTCGCACTGTTGCTTCTTCCAAGCCTCGTAACGTCATATCACACCGGTATTGGCGGCGAACAAAGCAATGCTGGAGAGACTATCGACGATGTTGCAAAACAAGGATGCTTATGCCACAATGGTGCAGCCGACAATTCGGTTCAAGTAATCCTAGACAAAGTCCCATATGCTTGGAACGCTGGTGAGACCTATGAATTCCACTTACAACTAATCGGAGGTCCTGCTGGTGGAACTTACACGGCAGGATTCTCAATGCGAACCAGTGCCGGAGAACTTGCTGGAACTGATTTACAGAATTGGCAAGACGATGTCACGACACTCACACATACCGATGCATCTGCAAGCCAAGGAGACAGTTCATGGATTCTAACATGGACTGCACCTGCTGCAGGAGAAGGCAGTGTTAATTTCTGGATTACTGGCAACTCAGTCACGGGCGATGGATTGCCGGGGCCTGACGATAAATGGAACCAACTCTTATTCGCACTTCCGGAAGGAGATGCAGATAGTATCGCAATGGGAACAAGAACATTGTTTGCTGGTGATGGCAATGTCAGTCCACCTGAACCTGTTTCTCACGGAGTGGACTTACACCACATGGGTGCTGCACTGAGAGCTCATTGGCTTGGAATACTCGGTTTTTGTGCCGTTATCAGCGTAGTTGTTTTCTCAGGCTTATTGCTTAGATATGGTTTCTCAACATCATACACGGGACGCAGTAATGTATTGCGACTTCGCTACAAGTTGAGGAGAAGAGGTGATCAGTGATGGACGATACAATCACCACATTACTGCGAGGTGTAGCAAATGGAAGCATTACTATTGATGATGCTCGAACTGCTTTGCAAGATGCATCCTTAACCGAGGACCAAATGCAGTCGGCGATTGACCATGGAGTATTCAATCCTGCAGAACCAGGTTCAATCATTAGCGCAACATTGGCGCCATCGGGAGCATCAAATTTGACAATGCTATTCTTTGTATGGGGATTATTTTGGTCCTGCTACTGGGCATTTTCTATGCTTTATGGCTTGTTTAACCACTGGGACCAACAACAACTCTCGTTCCACCTTGCAATGACCCTCACTACTCTTACGATGATGGGAATTATCTATCTCAAATATGTCCTACCTGATACAATCATCGTCAAACATGCAAGAAATAAATTCGTGCCAGAACATCCAAAGGACTGGCAGGAGTACAAATGGTGAATATTATGTCTCGTGAATATGACCTAAAACCCGCCCCTAGTAGCGAAGACTCCTCTGCAAAAACAGTTGGTGATTCTTTGATTAATAGACGCCAATTCCTTAGTTATGGATTCAACACTGCTACTGGTGTTTTGGCTGCATCTCTTGGAGTCCTAGGATTCGCTTCATTATTGCTACCACCGGGTGGCGGCGGTGGAGGAGACCTAGTTGCTAAGTTCTGGGCAAAGGGTCGTGAAGATGAAGCATGGTATGGTGCTATGCACGAACAACCAATGACGAAGTCTGCTTTCGTTGCTGAGGCCGCAAAAAGTTCTACCGGGACATCTGGTGCATCTGGTGTTTGGAATGGTGTTCCAGTTGTAGTAACATATGTAGATCATGCAAAGAATGCTGGCAGCCCAGTTACCAATGGTAAAGCAAGGTTCCAATTTATGGAAGGATATGATGGAACTGGCAAGTATGTCGGACATTTTGATGATTTAGCAGATGTCGACCCAAGATTATCACCTTCTGAAAATTTAATAATGATTTTTGGGCGATGTACTCATTTGTGCTGTATTCCTGGTTGGCAATTAGTTTCTAACTCCTATACTGAAGACACATGGACGGCTGGAGGGGGCGATGATGGTGGAACAAAATTATTCTGCATTTGTCACTCTTCCCGTTTTGACCCTACCGCTTTGGAGATGAATGCCAATACAAACCGTTCTAATGGTTCAAACTTCAAGTATGTAGGAATACGAAGAACTGGTGGACCTGCCCCTGTAGGATTACCTTTGATTCCTATAGTAATGAATGGCGATATGATCGAAGGATTACCAGATTATGTGGATTGGTACACATATTGCGATTGAGGTGAAATGATATGACAACAATGTTTTGGATTCTTTGGTTCTTCATCGCCTTTGTAGTGGTTCTTGTTGCTTTTACTCTGCGTAAGGAATCAGAAGATATGCCTCGCAGAGATATTCTTCGCGCTGTTGAATCTACAGGAAAAATGGGGGTTGCTGAGAGGTCATTCCTTTGGGTATTCTCTTGGCTTGATACTAGATTTAGACTACAAGACTACTGGAATATGTCAAAAGGTGCTTACTACAACATGCATAGACAAATGCCACTTACCCACGCTGAAAAATACAAATTGAGAATAATTTGGTATTGGTATCCACTATATTGCCTAGGTGGAATCTCATTCCTTTCTTTCATCATATTGGTGATTACTGGAACTGTTCTTGGAATTTATTATGTTCCAGGTGGAGAGGGTGATCCTTCTCCAGCATATGCGAGTATGCAATATATCATGACCGAATTGCCATTTGGATATATTCTTCGGGCAGTTCACCACTGGGCCACTCACTTCATGGTGGCAAGCGTATTCTTGCACATGTGCAGAGTTTACTTTACTGGTGCATACCGTAATCCTCGAGAATTAAACTGGCTAATCGGAGTTGCTCTAATGTTCTTGACAATATTCTTTGGATATTCAGGATATTTACTTCCATGGGATTCATTGGCTTACGGAGCGGCTGTAATTGGAATCAACATGGCAAACTCGTCACCATTAATTGGCAAGTTTGCTGCGACCGCGTTATTCTCCGGTACATCTCTAACTCCAAGAACTGTAACAAGAATGTACTTTATTCACGTATTTATTCTACCTGTGATTGTGACATTATTGATCATCATTCACTTGTTTATTGTCTGGGTACAAGGCATTGCGGAGCCACATTGATATTTGGAGGGTTAATTTATGGGATTAGTAGAAAACCTTGGACGAGTAGCTTCCTCCTATATGGATGAAAAAGAAAACTTGCAAAGCGCTAGTAAAAAGAGAAAGCGCACCCCTATGGGTCATGCATTCTGGCCTCACGAAGTTCTTCGTGACGCACTAATTTTTTCGTTTATGGCCGCCGTACTTCTGTTCTATTCGTGGCTTATTCCGCCACCACTACACAGTGCTGCCGACCCATATGCTCAAGCAGGATTCGTTTTCCCTGATTGGTATGTATTGTTCTCATATGGATATCTTCGCTGGGGTGAATACTTACCACAATTCTCCGTACCTACTGGATTCATTGGTGATATCGTAGGCCAACCTGTATTCCCTTGGAACGCTGCATGGTGGGGAGCAGCACTTACTGGAATCCCAGTCGGGATTCTAACTTTGCCTCCAATGCTTGGCGGTAGAGAAAAGCGACCTGTTGAGGACCCTTGGTTTGCAAGTGCTGGTGTAGTTTATCTCGCACACATATGGTTTATCTCTGTATTTTCAATAAATATTTTCTTGAAGTTATATGGTAATAATCGCTCTGATTATTGTAAATTAGATTCTCATGGAGATTTATTATGTGGTGTAAGAGAACCCTGGATTGCCGAATTGTTCAATTCAATACCTTGGGTATTAACTGGAATCTTGATTTGGATTGTAATCTATTTTGTTACTAGGTCGATTATGGTAAAGGCCTGGGGTGCTGGTTTCACACCTGCACATGGCAAGCAAATTCTTGTGGGGGCATTATTGGTTTCAACCGCAATCTCTGTTTCTACTTGGGATGTATATGACGATGGTTTCTGGGATGCAAAGGGATTACTCACAATTTCCGATTATGAAGAACTTGAAGCAATGAGGACACAACCTGTTGATGTCCATGTTCATTCCACTAACGAATTTACCGACGCAAATGGCTGGTCAGAAACTGAAATCGTTCCAACCACTGCTTGGCTTGATTGGAATCTGTATCAGCCCGCGCGATATATCATTACTGATTTCGGTGATGTAAATGGCCATCAAGATGCAGCTAACGAAATAAATGCTGCAGCCGTATCTGATTCATTCTCTGGAGATTCTGCATGGATTGCTAGTGGCTCTCTAATTATTACCGAAGATACTACTCTTTTCCCTGATGGCCATCATAAGAGCGTAGAAACAATCACTACTGACATTGCCTGTGAATACCGAGCTAGTGAAAGGAAAATCAATGATTTGTCAACTGCAGAAATGTTGAGTTCGACATTTGTGCTTACTGATTCATCGGGTAAGACCGTCTCCTCATTCAATGATTGTGATGGTGCAACTATTGAACTTGAAGTAGGAACTTATGACTACCTATTGACTGTTCAAGCGAGTGGTTTACTCGCGCAAAATGCATCGATAATAACTGAAGCATCAATGGCTATTTCCTCTTTCCAGCCACTATTGGTGTGGGATAACGATGCGCCTGAAGATCTTGCAGGAACAAGTGTCAACCTTTCTAATTCAGAAGAGATGGCTCTTGGAAATGGGAAATTCTCAGTGATAGAAAATCCATCATACCATAGAAACCCTAAATCAATGGATGCAAAATTAACCTATGCAATGTTTGTTCCTTGTGTGACATTTGGAGCGCTTGTATTCGTTATGCTCAGATATATGGCACGTGGCTATGAATTTGAGATGAACAAGTGTTACGGGTGTGACCTTTGTGATGATGCTTGTCCTGTCCGTTTATTCACTGGTGGAGACAAATTAAACATCATTTACAACTCATGGAACAATGAAGATGATGGAGTTCCAATGTATTCATGTTTAACTTGTTCAGCCTGTACTAACGCTTGTCCACAACTTGTTGATTATGACTCATATGTAGATATTCGACGTGGATTAATCGTCGGAGCATCTCAGGCCGAAATCCCTCACACTGTACTTCAAGCCGTTCTTGCTGCTGAAGCAGAAGAAGAGGCTGATGCAGACTTTATCTCAACAGAAGATTACCCAATTAACTCAAAGGTTGGCTATTATCCTGGTTGTGTCGATTATCTTGACCAAGAAATGGTATTCTCTCATGTTAATGACGGTGATATGAACTTAGGAGACACAACTACTGCTGCTTTCACTTTGTTTGAAGAAATGGGTAATGATGTCTCATATCTTGGAAGAGATTTCCTAAAGTGCTGTGGTCATGACCAAAAGTGGCAAGGCCTTGACGAAGTATTTGACAAACTCAAGGCATATAACCAACGCAAGATAGAGGAATCTGGAATTGATACTCTTGTTTCATCTTGCGCAGAATGTTTCAGAACTTTTGCCCGTGACTATGAACTTGAAGGAGTCAAGGTAATGCATACTACTGAATATCTAATTGAGCAAGGATTTGATATGAATCTAAGTGCAGAAGAAACAACTGTGACTTATCACGACCCATGTAGAATGGGACGACAAATGGGCATCTATGATGAACCTCGTGAATTGATTAGTGCTGTTGAAGGTGTTAGTTTAGTGGAAATGGAGCATAGTGGTGAAGATGCAATGTGTTGTGGTGTTTCCAGTATGATGTCTTGTAATGAAAATGCTCGCTCACTACGTGTATCTCGCATGGAAGAAATTCGTGCAACTGGTGCAGATACAATGATTACCTCATGTCCAAAATGTGTTTCTCACTTTGAATGTTTGAAATTTGAAGGCGATGAGAAATATGCTGATATTGAAATTCTTGATATCGTATCATTCTTAGCAAAACAAGTTGAAGAAAAGAAAGCACAAGCTGTTCTAACGAGTACTGATGTACAGAACCCAATTAAGGCTTGAGCAATGTAAACTGGTAATTGCAAGTTACCCCTATTGCTAAGAAGTGCTGACTCTAGCGCTATTCATGAACAGGCCTGTATTGTATATACTTACAATTGGCATTGGTTTGTACATCAGTGCTACAGGCCTGAATGGACTTATTCCTGACAATCTTTCAGAGTGGCCAGTCAACATTTGGTGCTGGTCTGTATTTGCATATATCTTCATGAAAACCACTCGTAAAGAGCGTATTGAAATGCTAACTGTTTTGGCATTTGCAACTCCTATGGAATTATTTTTCAGTGAAGTTTGGCTGATATATGAATACCAACGTGGACTAATGCCACTCTTTGTGCCAGTTGGCCATTATTTTTTGTTTGATCTTGGTAGAATTGCAGCCAATAAAATGAGGGCGAATCTGGCAATGATATCTCTAACTCCATTTATTCCATTGGTCATATATGGAATCTACAGTGGAGGTGACACATCTGCATTATTCTTGTTAATCCTCGTTCTAGCATTCACAAAGTGGGGACCACAACCTCGATTATACGCGGCGATGGCCTGGGCGGCCTTAGCGATGGAATTATGGGGGACATACCTGGCCAATTGGACATGGGCAAATGAAGTTCCATGGACAGGATTAACCGCATGGAATCCACCTCTATTGGTCGGTGCATTCTATTGTATTGGTGATTTATTGGTCAACCTAAGTGTTGCCAAGTTTGAAAGAGAAGTGGCCAGCGAGGTGGTTGTATGACCACCAGTGACGAGTTGGCTAAGAGGCGTGCGGCTGAGGCTTTGGCCATCCGCACATCCTTAAATCGTCAACGTGGTGAACAACGCGCCAATACAAAGGGTGGAGAAGGTACAGTCGCTTTTGTAAAAGCTGAGAAATGCATTGGCTGTGACCAATGCACAATAGTCTGTGATGATGATGCCATTGAACTATACAAGGTTGACATGGCAAGCCAATTCATCAAAGTAGAAAGTAACCGTAAGGCCAAAATTATTCGTGATGCATGTACTGGTTGCAGATTATGTGTACTCGCTTGCCCAACCGATGCGATAACAATGATTGATTTGTGAGTGATTATTATGACAACAGATAGTAAAGATGATGCTCAAAGATTCGGAGGAGAATTTGGACCGTATCGCAAGGAAGGAACTCCAGGTGTTAGTCTTGGAACATTCAAGACATTGGTTTGGACTTCTAATCTTGGAGGTCTATTCCTATGCGCATTATCTCTTGAAATGTTATTTGTTCGCAAAATGTTCGGATGGGGATTATTGGCACTAATCGCGGCAGTAGCCATCGCTCTATTCCCCTCGAATTATGAAATTGTTGGAATGGGTGATGAAGAAACCGATACTGACGGAAATCAAGCCTGATTGTTATTTTCTATTATTGAAAGCCATCTTGTGCGTAAGAGATCGCTTCAGAGCCCATCGCTAGCATAGATAATTCTGCCACCAAAGCATGCCATCCTCTTGCATGCTTGCCATACAAATGACCCACTTCTGAATAATCAAAGAATCTTGCACTTGGTGAATTCAAATTATCCATATCACCTTTCTTATCGTTTATTCTATAGAACCATGATGCCGCTTCTCCATCCACCAAATAAACAACCGGTTCAACTGGACCGCCCCCCTCTTCAGCGAGAAGTGTTGGAACTCCTTCTTGAATTAAGAAATTCTCAACATCAGCACCACCTTTTGAATACATCAATTTCTTCATTTTACGATTGGAAAGTTCAAGCAATTCTTTGCCTTCTTTAACAGCCATTATTCCAAGCCCATATGTTCCCCTATCATTTTTGACAAAAACAACCGGCTCTCGTTCAATACCGAGTAAATCGTATTTTGCTTTGATAGTTGCAATGAAATCATCTACTTCCTTAGCCAACTTTATTCTGCAAACTTGCTTGTCAAGACATTTATCTTCAGAAACAAACCAATTTGCCATCAAATGCCAAGGGTCAATCTCTAACAATTCTGCCATTTCATCTACATATTTTTGCAAACACGCATAATGTTGTGATTTCCTACGACGATGCCATCCCATGCTAGGCGGTGGACTGACGTTGTGTGATGATAAGCCCGGAACTATGCCCTCGGTCAAATCATTATTGAGCAATATCAAACAAGGTTTTTCACCATCAACCAATAATTGTTCTTTTCCATCTAGAATTACTAATTCTACATTTGAGAGTTCTACCGGACCTGTGATTCCTGCGAGTGAACCGTGAGAGGATAGTTCGGGAGAACCAATTGTACATCTAAATCCAGAATGTATCAATAATCTCTGTATTGTTGCAACATTTTCAACATAACCGGCGTTTCTTGTGTGGGATTCTGGGTACAAATGGACCCATTGACATTTAGAATAAAGTTTCATTATGTGAGTCTTAAGAAGTGAAGAAAGTCGCGGTTCATCCTCTTTGGAAACATTGTTAAAACCTGCCGGAAAATGATTGGCATCGACAACGGCGACTTTCCATCCAGCATCCCTAACATCAACACTTCCATAGATAGGAATTGGTACTTGGCTTCTTTTTTCCGCCATCCAAGCAGTTATTTCTTCTCTTTTTGATTCAAGAATTTCTGAATAATTATGTACGTAGTTCATCACATCACCTCATCTAGTAAATCAATTGCAGTACCTGAACGCTTACTTCTACCGCCATCAAGAATATGCATTGCTTCAAATAATCCCAAACCAATTGCCAATTCGGGTTGATCTTTGAAAGCCCCACTAATTAGCGGATATTTTCTCATTATTTGCTGCGCCCTACCATCCAGTTGTGCCAGCATCTGCTGCAGTAACTTAGGCGAAGTAGCAGTTCCTGCTGGTAATTTTGGCCGCCTAACAATTTCTGCTGGCAATTTGGTTAAATCAGCAGCACGTCGTAATGCTGCCTTCTCTTCCATGGAGGGTGGAAGTCGCCAATTCATCGGTAATTTATGCGAAGCTTGACGATGTGATTTGCCAAGGAATGGAACTCTTACCTCAAGTGAATGCGCCATAGAATGCCTATCTACTAATCTCAACTGAAAATTACTCAATTGCCCACCATCTAACTCGAATTGTAGGAACTCGTCCAATGACGATGTGTGGGCTGTGGCAGAATGGTCATTACAGTAATAATAATCTCCAACGGGCAATTGACCCTCTTCAATAATAGATTTGGAAGAGTGATTTATTGAATCTAATCGTGATTGAATAACGCTTGAATGGTTATTGAGGTCTCGGTAACGCGGATATCCTGCATGAAGTTCATCCGCCCCTTGGCCGCACAAACCGACAGTTACCGACTGTGACATTTTTTCAAAGAGAGGTTGGAAAAATAAGACTGTCACATCTAAATCTTCACCGTGCCAAGCCAAATCAGGTAACATTTTGTCAAATGAATCCTCCTGTAAGATATGCTGATGATGTTCTAATTCTAGTGTTGAAGCAACTAATTCCGCGGCTTGCCAATCGGGGTTATCCTCACTTTCTGCGACAGTCCAACAAGCAGGAACTGGGTTGCTACTTCTTTCGGCAGCCTCATGGGCAACCGCAGCAACTAAACTTGAATCAAGTCCTCCCGATAATACAATTCCAACAGGTACGTCTGACATTAATCTCTCTTCAACACTGACAACAAAAGATTCCAGTAATTTACTGGCCTCTGTATCCGGATACCAATCGCTAGCAGGATCTACTTTTTGCATCTCCACATTAGCTTTACCAGTTAGTATAGCAAAACCACTTTCATCAAGACTCCAGGTCTCAACAGTTCCAGGTCTAACTTGTGCAACGCCCTTTAGAAGAGTTGTTCCATCAAGCGGATATTCCCATGCCAATCTTGCTATCAATGCAAGTTCATCTATTTGTGGAATATGTCCTTCATGTGCCCTTAGGGCTTTTGCTTCACTCGCGAATAACAAACTACCATCCACTTCAGTTCTCACAAGCGGCTTAATTCCCATTGGATCTCTAGCCAAAATTAACTGCTTATCTTTGGGATTCCAAATTGCTATCGCATACATCCCATTTAGTTGAGAAATCCATGTTGCGTGTTGTTTTGCTGATAGAATTGTCTGACTTTTTGCTATTGCACTTTCATGTAAAGCGAGAATTGTTTCACTATCGCCATTGGTATTCCAGGGATATTGAGTGTTGTTAGTTCTAATTTTTTGGTGATTGTATATTTCACCATTTGCAACCAGTACATTTCCACTTTGAGATAGAATCGGTTGGTCGCTACCGTCAATATCAACAATTGCTAATCGTGTGTGACCAAGAGAAATATTTTCATCAACCCATACATCATTTCCATCTGGACCTCGATGATGCATTATTGAATTCATGCGCTCAATAATGGCGGAGTCGGGGTTACCGAGCATACCACCAATACCGCACATAGTAATTGGGCAACGCCCGACCTTTTCAATGATTGTAATTAATTTGTATCAATCTATCAACAAAGATAAAACGGCATCATTTCATTCGGTTCAGTTCACCAAAGAGGCCACTTGAACATAGTGATTACAAGACATAATACTGAAACTCCAAAGAAAAGTAAGTATGCATTTTGTGGCGGGTCATTGGATTCGTTTTCCTCAGACATAATAGTTCACTAATCCAAAGGGGGAAGCAACCACCATTTCAACATATTGAGAGAAATGTATGACTTCTGGCCAATCAAAGCAGGCCAATGAATGGGTCCAGCAGCAGAATTGCGCATAATGGAATTAGAACCATTGTTGCATTATCATCAATCCAACGAAGTCGAGGCCATTCACTAATCATGCATAATGGAGCCATCAATGGAACGAGCCAAAGAGGAGTCGCAAAGAAATGCCAACATGTCATCCAGATTACTGCTATGGCTATTGTTGAATAAATCATTACTTGCTTGTCCTCAAATCCTTTCCGTCTTAATTCTCCCATCAAAGGATCACCTAGTGACAATGAAAGTATTAGTGGCCAGATATATTCTTTGGTTGGTGCCATCAATATGACCAATCCAATTCCAATCGCACCCCATGCTAATGCGGATACTTGATGGGCTTCATATTCTCTTTGACCAAAAATTGTTATTGAGAATTTCAGCCTAATTGCTTCAGCGACAATCATTGTTAAGACCAGCGCGGAGACAAATTGGCCCAATTCTAAACCTACCAAATCTGCAAATGTCTCTCCAAACTCAAAATAGATGAAAGGAACGAATGATAATCCTAAGTGTATTCCTCTTCGTAAGACATGGCCATATACACCACCCTTAGATTGTTCAATCGGGTCTGTCATCTCTACTTGTCCACTATTCTCGCTCATGCTTTTCACCTTTCGTTCAATTATTTAATTTGTTCAATGCCTCATCCAATTCTATAGAACCGGATGCTAATGCTGATAATAATGAATCAAATTGAGGATTCTTCAAGATTCTTTGCTCAAGTCCAGACAATAACCTTTCGCGCCATCTAGCCTTTGTTGAACGTCCTGTTGATTGTAAATTGAGCAATAAATCGGATGCAAATTGACACCCATCTCCGGTTATCGCGCAAGTGAGTAATACTGGGGGTGATTGCCCATCGCCCAATTCAAATGATTCTTTGATTTCATCTGCGTGTTTTCTCGCTCCAGCCATATCGGATTTGTTGACTATTACCGCATCTGCCAATTCTAGCAAACCTGCTTTTTCTGCTTGGATACCATCTCCTCTGGCCGGACCTTCAACTACAACTATCCTATCAGCAATGGCTGCACATCTTACTTCTGATTGCCCTGCACCTACAGTTTCAATGACCACTCTATCCCATTCGAGTGCCAACAATAATTTTACAATATCAGAAACAATTGCCGGAACGCTACTTGAAGATTTACGAGTCGCAATAGAACGAACATAAACCCTATCTTTCAGCATTATGTCATCAACTACGGATAATCTAACCCTATCTCCGAGTAATGCACCTCCTGTTCTAGAAGATGATGGGTCTACTGCCAGTAAAGCGATTTTCTTTCCTTGGCTCGCCCAATGTGAAATTATTTTATCCACCAAACATGATTTCCCGACTCCCGGTGCACCCGTAATCGCCATGGTTTTCCAATGTGAATCTTGCAATTCGTCAGCACCATTAGTACCAAGAATTGAGAGCGCTTCATCAATATTAAGTGAATGATTTTCAAGTGCTGAAATAGTTCGTGCTAATGACCGACGGCAACCGCCTTTTGCAGATAGCACAATATCTGCATTCACTCAATCACCCTGCCAATACCAATCGTTAGATTCTCCAACGCCGACATCGTTTAACTCAGTTGCAACTTCAATGAATTTGAGTATTTCTGAAGTAGAAGTGCCTGGTCCAAAAATCGCTTTGATGCCACAAGAGAAGAGGGCTTGTCTATCGATTGTAGGAATTATTCCTCCTCCAAAAACAATGACATCATTCAATCCTGCATTACGAAGTTCTTCACAGATTTTTGGAAATAAGTGGCTATGTGCGCCAGAAAGTGACGAAAGTCCTAGGAATGACGCATCCTCATCGCGTACTGTTTCAACAATTTGACTTGCAGTTCTGCGCAAACCAGTGTAGATCACTTCGTGTCCAGCATCCCTCAATGCCCGAGCTACAACCTTGGCTCCACGGTCATGACCATCGAGACCCGGCTTTGCAACTACAACGCGAATCATTGCACCCATGTCAAAACCGAGTAGGTCTTAGCCTATCAACAAAACCCATCTATCAATTGTGAAAAATGGGATTTATAGTGTTAATAATAAACCTGTGATTGGGCCCATTCAATGCATATTATGCTAATATTTGGTAGCAACGCATAAGGAGGGAGTTTTCTTAGAGATATTTGGCGAAGCCTATGTCATCCACCGAGGAAAGACTCAAGGACCTACGAAACCGTAAGGCAAGAAGTGAAGCAGGTGGTGGCCAAGCACGTGTTGATTCACAACATAATCGTGGAAAAATGACTGCTCGAGAGAGAATGGAATTGCTTCTTGATGATGGTTCATTCCAAGAAATGGATGCTCTTGTTGAGCATCGTTGCAAAGACTTTGGGATGGAGAAGAACATTATTCCAGGTGACGGAGTAGTCACTGGCCATGGAACAATAAATGGGCGTGAAGTATTCGCTTTTGCTCAAGATTTCACTGTTTACGGAGGGTCACTAGGAGAAATGCATGGCCTGAAAATCTGTAAAGTTCTGGACATGGCACTGAAAACTGGTAGACCTGTTATTGGAATGAATGATTCGGGTGGGGCTAGAATCCAAGAAGGCGTTGCAAGTCTTGGAAGTTATGCAGAAATTTTCTTCCGCAATGTGAGGTCATCTGGTGTAATCCCGCAAATCTCAGTAATAATGGGTCCCTGTGCTGGAGGCGCAGTATATTCTCCCGCCATTACCGACTTTGTGATAATGGTTGACCAAACCGCACATATGTTCATCACAGGACCAGAAGTAATCAAGACGGTGACAAATGAAGAAGTAACTTTTGAAGACCTCGGTGGAGCAATGACTCATGGTAGTAAATCAGGTGTATCTCACTTTACTGCTACAAGTGACGAGGAGGCAATTCACCTCGCAAGAGAATTAACTGATTTTTTCCCACAAAATAATCTAGAAAAACCTCCGATGAAGAAAACATCAGATCCCAAAGATAGAAAATGCGAAAAACTTGATACCATTATTCCTGAAGAAGCTAACAAACCATACGATGTAGTTGATGTAATCAATGAAATTCTTGATGACGGTGCTTTCTTGGAAGTTCAGGCAGATTGGGCGAAAAATATCGTAATTGGTTTTGGTCATTTAGGAGGCAATACCATTGGGGTTGTTGCCAATCAGCCAAAATTCCTCGCAGGATGCTTGGACATTGATGCGAGCGATAAAGCTGCAAGATTTGTACGATTCTGCGACTCATTCAATATTCCAATTCTAACATTAGAAGATGTCCCTGGATTCTTGCCTGGAACAAGTCAAGAATGGGGTGGCATTATTCGCCATGGTGCAAAATTATTGTACGCTTATGCTGAAGCAACGGTCCCATTGTTGACAGTAATTATGAGGAAGGCATATGGTGGCGCATACGACGTTATGTCCAGCAAACATATTCGTGGCGACTACAATATCGCATGGCCAAATGCAGAACTTGCAGTAATGGGCGCTGATGGGGCGGTTGAAATTATTCATCGCCGCCGCATATCTAACTCCCGTAATTCACAAGAAGAACGAACAAGGTTAACTGAAGATTTCAATGAAAAGTTTGCCAACCCATACAAGGCAGCAGCATTGGGTTATCTGGATGATGTGATCGAGCCAAACGAAACGAGAAGTAAGTTGATTCGTTCTTTGGAAATGCTGATGGATAAAGAAGAATTAAGGCCAGCAAGAAAGCATGGAAATATTCCACTTTAAGGAGAGATTGTAATGGGCAAGGAAGATGAACAAACACTCAGAATGGCAGCGATTGCCGGCGTATTAGCCATGCTCCAATCCCAAGGAGAAGATCCTGCACAAATTGCCAGAAAATCTGGCATGGCTTGGTCACAAGACCATAGGAGAATGTT
>Ga0233449_1001915_pt1 | contig 17465 bp, 11 predicted proteins | sample SI_124_October20_FD_183012 | JGI IMG/M metagenome (GOLD analysis project Ga0233449, IMG submission 183012) | Seawater microbial communities from Saanich Inlet, British Columbia, Canada - SI_124_October2016_200_MG | ecosystem: Environmental > Aquatic > Marine > Inlet | place: Canada: British... | reverse complement strand
TACCTTTATCTATGAAGACGATGTGGAGTGGCAACAATCGTCCGGCTCTCTTGACGAGGAGATTGATGGTGGCAGCAATACGACGTCGACCGGCGATACAATCCAGCTTGGCCTTGGGACATCCACTGGCCAAACGTTCACGTTCAGCACCAGCAACAATGGCAGCGTCACTGTATCGGGCATTGAAACCCTCAAATTCATGGAAGACCAGACGACTTTTGTGGCCGATAACAGTTTCCTGAGTTCCCTGACAAATATTACATCTGCCAGTGGTGCCAACAACCTGACCATCACTGGCGCCTTTGGCACCCTGAACCTCAGCAGTCTCAGTTCAGTGACCAGTGATGTCACCGATTTGAAGGTCAGTTCTTCATCCAGTTCCCGGGCGCAAATAACAGATGCTGACGACGGCATTGGACGCACCTTGCATGGGACCGACTTTGCCAATGACCAACTCGCAGGCAATGGCGGCGATGATATCCTGATCGGGGGCCTGGGGGGCGACACCATGAGCGGTGGTGACGGCAATGACACCTTCGAGATGTACACAAATTCCGATCTGGTATCCGGTGAAGTGATCGTCGGTGGCAGCGGCACAGATTCAATCCGGGCGGCGTCGACATCCGTGACAGCAATTGATGTCACCTCCGCCAGCCTGTCTTCGATGGAAGCCTTTGTTCTGGAAGCCGGTGCAGCCAGTGGCGTCACCCTGACGGCCAGTTCATCCAAGCTCTCAGGTATTTCGTCAATTTCTGCGGATGGCACCAATGATATCCTCAGCCTGACAGACTCCGCCAACATCAGCAGTATCAATATTACCGGGGTCGACACCCTGAAGCTTGCCGACAGCACGACAGTGACGGGCATCGCCCAGAGCTTCTCCATGGATAATTACACAGGTACCTCGGGCGGCGGCAACGAAGTCTTGTCCTTGAGCAGCGGCAACGTAGATGCTTCCGGGGCCACCTTTACGGATATTTCCAGTTTGTCCCTGTCTCAGTCCGGTACCGTCCAGACCCTGACAATCGATGGCTCCACAATTTTCAACGGCATGAGCATTGTTGGCACGTCTGGCACCGGTGACCAGATCTCGGGCAACGGAGATATCGATCTGACCGGGGTCGGCATAACCTTCATCAACAATCTGACGCTGGCCGATGGCAATGGCACGCGCCAGACCCTGTCCGTTGATAGCAATGCATCTTTGGGAACAACTGACAACAATATCAGCGGTATGTTCGTCAAAGGCTTTGAGCAGGGTGCCGCCGGAACAACAGATATTTTTGACTGGAAATCAACGGTCACATCCAGTGACGGCACCACGGTTTTGGGCAGTGCTGATCTTTCACTCAGTGAACAGACAGGTCAGGTTACTGACACTTTTCTCAGCGGCAACATCGCGGCGGTCGAGTTTAATTTTACCCAGGCCAAAATTGGTGGGGATTTTAAAACAAAGACTTTGCAGCAAATCATTGATTCCGTCGATTCCTTGCTGGAGGGCTCTAACAAGGTTTCATCCGGCGCTGGTGTAAGCAAGGGGGGCACTGGAACAGACATGCTCATGGTTTTCTACGAAAGCGGTGTCAGTGGCGGCAGTACCAGTGACGCGGTGATCATTCGTTATCAGGAAACCAATGGCACGGATCTGTTTGACGGAGAGCTCAGTGTTGTTGCCATTCTCGAAGACGTAACCGATATTTCAGACACGAATATCGCGTAAAAACCTGACCACTGACAGGTTCTGATTGAACGACAAAGTTTTGTTCCGTTAACCCATTCCCCCGGCGTCTGCGCTATACTTGTCTCACAGCTACGAAGTTCGGACGCTCTGTTGCATTTTAATCAGAGTGTGTGCGTACCGGTCAGCAATTACCGTACACACATTCTGATACGGAACAGATAGAAGCCGTTAACGCGTGGCATCACTTTAAACTCCTTTGACAGGAGGTTGTGATGTTGACCGTTTGGTACTTTGATCCGCCAGTACGTGTTGGAGGAGCCTGATGCTTCAGTCTCCTGCGATATTCGGACCCCCCGGTGCAAATGGCATCCAGTCCGCCCCCTCCATTGAAACCCTGGTCATTGATGCGTCTGGCGTTATTGGTGCGTTGGCTGTGCCCGGTGGTGATCTTGTTTTGCGGGCGGATTATGTTCGCCAGGGCCCGGACCTTTTGCTGGAAAATGGCAATCAGTCCGTTCTGGTTCAGGATTATTTTACGACCTCAACGCCGCCTGATCTGACAACGTCGGACGGCGGCGGCATTATCAGTGCAAGCCTTGCCCAGCGTCTGGCAGGCCCCATGGCACCCGGTCAGTTTGTGCAAGCCAGTGCAACACCCGCCGCAGCCTCAATCGGTCAGGTTGAAAACGTTTCGGGTTCCGCCTTCCTTACGCGGGTTGATGGCAATCGGGTGCCTGCGGCGAATGGCGAAAAGGTTTTCCAGGGGGATATCGTTGAAACGGAAGCTGGTGCCAGCATCGGTATTCTGTTTGCCGACGACACAACCTTTGCCCTCGGTGAAGACGGTCGCATGGTGGTCGATGAACTGATCTTTGATCCGGCGGCTGGCACGGGCAATGCGGCCTTCAATGTGGTGCAGGGTGTTTTTTCCTTCGTCAGTGGCGAAATTTCCAAGGCTGGTTCCGAGGCCATGATCGTCAAGACACCGGTTGTCACCATCGGTATCCGGGGAACATCTGTCGCCGGTCGCGCGGCCCAGGAAGGCCAGGCGAATACCGTGACCTTGCTGGCCGACCCGGGTGGGCAGGTCGGCGAAATCAGCGTCAGCAACGCAGTCGGCACACAAGTTCTGAACCAGCCTCTGCAAACAACCCAGATCACAAGTGCCTTTGTGCCACCCAGTGCAATTGTCGTTTTGCCAGCGTCTGCGGCCAATCAATTGTACGGCCAGGCGAGGGCCGCCATGCCGCCACCGCCACCACCACGGGAAGAGCGTAGCCAGAACAACGATGACGACGCAGCTCAGGAAGGTGATCAAGCCACAGCTGAAGGCGAAGGTGAACAAGCCGATGCCGAGGGTGATGAAAATGCAGACGGTGATACTGCAGACGGTGAGGGCGAGGGCGAGCAAGCTGTGGATGCCGACGGCCAACCCCTGGAAGGGGAAGGTGAGGGCGAAGGAGAAGGAGACGGTGAACAAGTCGCTGCTGCGGGTGGCTAGGCAGGTCAACAAGATGCGGATGGTGACCAGGCTGGACCAGACGGTCCGGCAGAAATAGAGGACGAAGCGGAAGCAGAAGCCCAGGCCGCATTTGACCAGGCCCTGGCAGATGGCAAGTCCATGGACGAAGCGTTCGCCGCTGCAGGTCAGGCCGCCGGTGCTATCGGTCCCCAGGGCGGGTTGAATTTTGATGCCAACAGACCCGACGGACCTGAAGGACCAGACGGGCCGCAGGCTTTTTCACCTTTCGGCCCCGGAGACCCATTTGGATCGGGATCAGGCAACTACTATTTTGATCATGGTCCGGACGATGATGATTTTGGGCCGGACGATCAATTTGGCCCCGATTTTGGCCCGGACTTTGGCCCGGACTTTGGTCATGGATTCGGTGACGATCTGTTTTTTGGTGATTTCCAGGATGACTTCTTTGGTGAAGAATTCGGTTTTGACTTGTTTAATGATTTCCAGTTCTTTGGCAACGAATTTGGAGACGACGAATTTTTCTTCTTTGACGATGATTTCTTCTTCGACGAAACAACAGATGAGTTTTCAGAAATCCTGACGGCGACAGTTGGCAATGACAACCTTGTTGGCGGCAGCGGCAATACCCAGTTCAACATGTTCCAGGGTTCATCCCTGGGCGGCACGGATTCGGTGAACGGTGGGTTGGGCACGGACGAGATTACTTTCCGCAGCCTCAATGACATGCAAATGATTTATGATAGTTCGACGGATACCATTACCTATGCCAATGGCAGTAATTCCGTTTCGGGGACGGTGACGCTGACGTCGATTGAACAAGTCTTTGCCGATGACGGTGACGAATCCCGTGTGCGGCTTGAATTTGATGATCACGAATCGGGGTTCGGTTTTATTCTGGCAGGCACTTCCGGCAACGATACACTGCGCCTCGATGGCGACGGCACTTCGGCGGCAGACCTGACTAATGGCAGTCTCAATTTTGATATGGATACGGTGACTTCCGGTCTGGGCTCAATCATTTTTGCCGGGGCTGGAAACGATACTGTTCATGGCACAGATCTGGAAGATGATATATTTGGCGGCAGTGGCAATGATACGCTGCGGGGCTTTGACGAATCAGATATTTTGAACGGAGGCGGTGGTGATGACACTTTCATCATTGGTTCGCAATCGGAATTGCAGACGTCTTCGGACTCCATCAGCGAAGTCATTTCCGGTGGCAGTAACGATAGTTCAACCGGTGACACCGTTCAGCTCGGAACCGGCAGCAGTAGTGGCCAGACTTTCACCTTCAGCAGCACCAGCAATGGCTCCATCAGTATTTCCGGTATTGAAACGCTGAATTTTCAGGAAGCCTCGACAACCCTGGTTGCAACCAATTCGTTTCTCAGTGGACTGACCCATATTACAACCGAAAGCGGGGCCACCGGCCAAACGTTGAAAAGCTCGTCCGCGACTTTGAGCCTGAGTTCCCTGTCTTCTGTTTCCAGTGATGTGTCTGAATTGGAGGCGACACAATCCGGCTCATCAGGTGTCTCGATTACCGACTCCAGTGACAGCAATGGCCGCACATTAACGGGCTCCAGCTTCGCCGATACGCTTAGCGGCAATGGCGGAAATGATATTCTGGTTGGTGGCCAGGGGGCCGATACCCTCAATGGCGGGGACGGTGATGATATCTTCCGTCTTGATGCGGACAACGACCTCACGACCGGCGAAACAATAAACGGTGGCAGCGGTTCAGATACCATCAAGGCAGGTAGTACGAGCCTGTCAATTGTGGACCTGAGAGGATCAACTCTTTCCGGAATTGAGTTTCTTGACCTTGGCAGTTCTATTGGTTCGAGTTTGCGTCAGACCATAGACATCGAAAATTCAACTTCATTTGATTCAACAATCATCCAGAATTTTGAGACCGGAACCAGTTCAACAACAGATATATTCGATTGGAATTCCACCCTGGTTGCCGGCAATGGCAGCACCACAATCAGCACCAGCGCGGACGTTTCGCTTCAGGAACTCGCCACGATCGGTACAGACATCAATCTTATCTCAAGCGTCAATACCACTGGTGCCATCGAGTTTAACTTCACGACGGCCAAGCTGGGCATCGATTTTTCAACGGCGGGTGCATCGACAATTGCCAGCACCGTTGAAACGACTATGAATACCTCCGGTTCCCTTGTCTCGGGTGGTGTGTTGTCAGCCGGTGCGCCCAACACGGATATGCTGTTGGTGTTTTATGAAAGTGGCACGTCGGGGGGCTCGACCAGTGATGCTGTGATCATGCGTTACCAGGAGGGCGCTTCTGCTGAAGCCAGTTTCTCCGGTGAACTCAGCGTTGTTGCTATCCTCGAAGGTGTGACGGACATCACGGATACGAATCTCGCCTGAGCAACTGCGGTTCCGGTATAAACGGAACCGCTCATGATTCGTTTGTTGCCTCATACCGAAGTGTTTGCGGCAACGCTGCATTTTCGTGAAATCCGGAAACACATAAGGTGGCGACAATTTGCCCCGACCGTTTCTACAAATGCGGCCGGGGCAATTGTGATATCAGACAACGCCAAAAGCCATCATGGCATCGGCGACTTTCCGGAATCCCGCAATATTGGCGCCACGCACATAGTTGCAATAACCACCATCCTGCAAACCGGCTTCGTAACAGCGTCCGTGAATGCCATCCATAATATCGCGCAACAATGTACGCAGTTCATCCTGGCCCCAGGCGCGGCGTCCTGAATTCTGGCTCATCTCCAGACCGGACATGGCGACACCACCTGCATTTGCGGCCTTGGAAGGACCAAACAGAATTTTGCTTTCAAGGAATGCCTCAATACCGGCAATCTCAGTTGGCATGTTTGCCCCTTCGGACACTGCTGATACACCGTTGGCCAAAAGCGTTTTGGCATCTTCCACCGAGACCTCGTTTTGGGTGGCACAAGGCATGGCCGCATCACAGGTTACACCCCAGGGGCGTTTGCCCTCATGGAATTCAGCGCCCGTAAACTCGTCCGCATATTCACTGATCCGTCCCCGGCGGACTCCTTTTAACTCTTTGATCCAGGCCAGTTTTTCTTCATCTATGCCATTCGGATCATAGATAAATCCACCAGAGTCAGACAGGGTCAGAACCTTGCCGCCGCGATGATTGATTTTTTCGGCTGCGAAAGTTGCGACATTTCCCGATCCCGAAATGGCGACGCTTTTGCCGTCGATTTGTTCACCCTTTGTGTGCAGCATATCTTCCAGAAAATAAACCGCACCATAGCCTGTCGCCTCCGGTCGCATTTCGCTGCCACCATATTCCAGACCCTTGCCAGTCAGTACGCCGGTGAACTGGTTTGTGATCCGTTTGAACTGACCAAACATATAGCCGATTTCACGCGCACCAACGCCGATGTCTCCGGCGGGCACATCTACATCCGCGCCGACATGGCGATAAAGCTCGGTCATGAAGGACTGACAAAACCGCATGACTTCGTTGTCTGATTTGCCTTTGGGATTAAAGTCCGCACCGCCCTTGCCACCACCCATGGGCAGACCGGTCAGGGAATTCTTGAAGGTTTGTTCGAACGCAAGAAACTTCAGAATGGACTGGGTAACGGACGGGTGAAAACGCAAGCCGCCTTTATAGGGTCCAATGGCATTGTTGTTCTGAACGCGATAGCCACGGTTCACCCGGACATTGCCGTCGTCGTCGGCCCAGCATACCCGGAAGGAAACCAGGCGATCCGGTTCCGCCATGCGCTCAAGGATTTGCGCATCCATATATTTTGGATTGTCCTGGATATAAGGAATGACATCTGCAGCGACTTCCCGCACGGCCTGATGAAATTCGACTTCACCTGGATTTCGCTTGATGACGCCGTCCATAAAGGATTGAACATCAGTTGATCGTTGAGCACACATACACATTTCCCCCTGTTAATATGATGAAACACTCTAAAAACCGGAAATTGCTTTTGAAAGCCCTGTCGGTCTGGTGCCGAAAATTGTACGATCAGGCTTCCTCACAAGTTATTTGAACCTATTAAAGCCGGAATCAATGAATACGCCAAAACTTTTTGATGACGCCGTCATGCGGGAAATCCGCGATCAGTTCCACCACGTCGATTATTGCCCGGTTATCAAGGAACCACGGGTGTTTTTTGAAAACGGCGGTGGCTCTCTGAAACTCAAGGCTGCAATTGCTGCCAGTGCTGAAGTCGAAGCCCTGCCAGATCAGGAAGGACGGCAAAATCCGGCCTCGAAGTATCTTTCCAGTGTGCTGGACGCCGGGCGTGAAGACCTGCATTTCGTTTTTGGCTCGGCCAACCTGCCACAACGGGGACAGGTGATTTCCGGCGAAACCGGTACCAGGCTGCTTTATCGCATTATTCGCTCTATTGCCCTGGCAGCACCGGAAGGCCCTATCCTCAGCTGCGATCTTGAACATCCGGCCAGCCTGCATGCTGCCAAACAGTGGGCGCAAAATACCGGTCGGGAATGGCTGGATGTGCCGTTTGATACAGATACCGGCACGGCAGGACCTGAGCATTATGCCTCAAAGGTTACCCCCGACACCCGCATTGCCACCGTCATCCACACCAGCATGTTGACCGGATTTGTGGTCGATCTGGAAGGCATCGTCAAAGCCATCCGCGATGTATCACCGGATTGTTATATTATTGTCGATGGTATCCAGCACGCACCACACGGGGCCATGCATGTCGATCAATATGGCGTCGATGCCTATGTCTATTCGCCGTACAAGGCTTACTCCCGTCTGTCGCTGGGCTTCGGCTGGGTAAACGACCGGGTCAGTGCTGTGCCACACGAACACATGATTGGCCATAACCCGGAAGGCTGGGAACTGGGTAGCCGTGATCCCGCCTTCTATGCCGCCCAAAGCAAGGTCACAGATTATTTCTGTTGGCTGGGCGCGCATTTCACAGATTCAGACGCCCGTCAGGACCAGTTCGACGCCGGTACTTCTGCCATGGAAGCCCATGAAGCCGCGTTGTTGCAGTTATTGATTTTTGGTGATGACAAGTCACCGGGGCTGACATCGTTTGACAAGATCACCCTGGTCGGCCCTGCACAGCTGGAAGGCCGGGAAGGTATCGTTTCGTTTAATCTCGCCGGGGTAACTTCACCGGATCTGGTGCAGGAATTTGCCAAACGCGGCATTCGTGTTCACGCCAGAATCTCGGACGCCTATTCAGGTCACATCCTGCAGGCCTTGGGCATTGAAGATTGCCTGCGGGTGTCCATGTGCCACTATAACTCGCCGGATGAAGTCAGGATGTTCCTGAAACATCTGGCCGAGATTGCGGGATAGGCGTAAACGCAACCAGCTTTATCTGCTTGCCGTTCCTGCTGCCAGATCGACGGTAACGCCGTAATTCTTCTTCGCGCCTTCGACAGATACGGCACCTTTTTTCACATCTGCCAGGACAGCCTGCGGATCGCGTGCGCTTGCATCACCGTAACCGCCGCCACCAGCTTCATAGACGGTGAAGGTCTGGCCAGGTTTTATCACCAGCTTGCCCTTGGGTGGAACCGGTTTGCCGTCGACTTCAAATCGACGCGCAGCACCTTCTGATCCGCCCTGGCTGCCCTGTGCCGGGAAATTGGTGCGCATGCCAAACATGAACAGGGTTTTGTCGTGATCCGTCGTGTTGGTCATTTGTGCGACCTGACCCAGACCACCGCGGTAAGCACCGGGCCCACCTGAATCCGTAAGCAGTCGCCGGAAATCGATTGTCATACCGGTTTCATCTTCCCAGACTTCACTGGCAACCACGGCATTGTTGGTGGGCGATGGTGTGGTGTTGTGTCCATCCAGGCCATCCATGGCACCCAGACCCCCTGCCAGAAAATACTGGATGCTGGCGGCTTCGCCACTTGTCACATCACCCTGAACAATAAACAAGGATGCCATGCCTGCATCGGCTTGTACCCGGTCCGGAATGGCGTCTGCCAGGGCACCCATAATCAGGGGCACAATAAACCAGCCGACGGAATGCCTGCCGCCTGTGGGTGACGGACGTTGCGCGTTCAGGATACTGCCTTCTGGTGCTGTCACCGTAATCGGCAGTGTCGCGCCTTCATTATTGGGGATGCGCGGCGTCGTCAGGCATTTGATGGTGTAGGCCGTAAAGGCACGGGTATAACAAAGCGGCACATTGACTGCAAAACTGACACTGTCGCCCGAGCCTGTGAAGTCCACATCGATGTGATCTCCCTTGACGGTCAGGGTGCATTTCAGTTCCGTATCATCACCGACGGTTTCGACCTGAACGGTGTTTTTGTAGACACCATCCGGGATGCTTTCGATGCGGGCACGGATGGCTTTTTCCGATTGGCGGATGACACCTTCGGAAAGGTCAGCGAGATCAGGCAGATCATATTCTGCCATCAGTTCCAGGATCAAACGTTCACCCACGGTGCAACCGGACACATTGGCCAGCAGGTCACCAAAGACCATGTCGGCGCCGCGCACATTGCCCTCGATCAATTCATGCAAGGTCTCATCTGGTTTGCCGTCGCGATATAATTTGCAGATCGGCAGGATCAGGCCTTCCTGATAAATTTCTGTATTGTGGGCTGACAGACCAACGCCACCAATGTCCGGCAGATGACTAATCGTCATGACAAAGCCGACCAACAGGTCGCCGGAAAAAACCGGACGGGCGACGCAGATATCGGGCGTGTGGCCGGTACCCAGCCACGGATCATTGGTCACCACGATATCGCCAGGATTCCATTGATCAACCGGATAGCGTTTCAGCATCTGTTGCATGGTGAAAGGCGCAGTGCCGATAAAGGCCGGCATACTCAGGGTCGCCTGCCCGATGGAGCGGCCGTTGGCATCAAAGATGATACAGGCAGCATCCCAGGCCTCACGCACACCCACCGAAAAAGCCGTGCGCACTATGGAGATCAGGACTTCGTCCGTGATGGCCGTCAGACGATCCCACATAATGCCTAAATCAACGGAGTCAATTTGTTTGCTCATGAGGCTGCTCCCCTATCGGTATCGGCAACCGGTTGGTTGCCCCGACCATCTATTGCAACCATCAGGTTGCCGTGTTCATCGACAGTTACAACATCACCGTCACCGACGACATATGTTGATTCGCGCTCTTCCACCAACGCCGGTCCGGTGAAGCTGTCACCCACTGCCAGGGCGTAACGATCGTACACCGGGCAATCGGCGAATTCATTTATGTCCGGATTGAATGCCGGGCGGTGACCCTTGATGGCGTCGCCGCCGGGGTTGGCCGCATCCAGGACATAGTCGCCAACACCCGGAGGTGTCGGGCCAATGACTTCGGCTTTCCAGTTAATGATCTCGATGGCGTTCGTCGGGAAGCTTTTGGAAAAGATAATTTCGTAGGCCCTGGCAAACAGGTCGGGCAGTTGTGCGACGATATTGTCCAGATCGCCTGGCAGATTAACTTCGATCTCGTACCCCTGGCCCTGGTATCGCATATCCAGGCGGTGGATGACCGACATTTCATCCCGCTTTAATCCGGCTTCTTTCAGGTGGGCGGCAGCCTCATCAATCAGACTTTCAAAACGGGTTGCCACTTCGGCATCAGCCAGTTCAGCCAGGGCCTTGCGCTCTGATCGCATGATCTCAAAGGACAGGGGACTGGCCAGCAGACCGACCGCCGACATCACCCCGGCACCGACCGGGAAAATTACCGTGGGGACACGAAGTTTGCGTGCGACCCGACAGGCGTGGGCTGGACCCGATCCACCAAAGGCAGCCATGGCACAGGCGCGGTAATCAAATCCGCGTTCCGAGGCATGATTGCGAAAGGCGCGGGCGATGTCTTCGTTGACCGATTCGTGAATACCCCAGGCAGCACGCGTGGCGCTGACCTCCAGGGGACCGGCAATAACCTTGTCGATGGCCGCCATGGCCCCGGCCTGATCCAGCTCCATTTCACCACCCAGGAAGAACGACGCATCCAGGTAACCCAGCGACAGATTTGCATCCGTCAGGGTTGGTTGCTCACCGCCCTGGTTGTAACAAACCGGGCCTGGGACGGCACTGGCACTCAAGGGGCCGACGCGGATGGTACCGCGCTCATCAACAGCGGCAATTGAGCCACCGCCAGAACCAATTTCAATCAGATCAATGACCGGAATTTTGGCAGGCAAGCCGCTGCCCAGTTTGAATTCATGGACACGGGCAACTTCCAGCTCATAGCGTTTCAGCGGCTCGCCCCCACGGACCAGGGCGCCCTTGGCTGTGGTGCCACCCATGTCATAGGACAATAAATCCAGGCGGTTCAACTGGCGGCCCAGCATGGCCGATTGCAGGACACCGGCAGCAGGTCCTGATTCCAGCATTCGAACCGGATATTTACGTGCGGTATCCAGGGTTACGGTGCCGCCGGAAGAAGACATGATGTAGAACGACGCGTTAAATCCCAGTTCAGCCAGTCCGCTTTCCAGCCGGTTCAAATATGTATCGAACATGGGTCCGGTAAAGGCATTCATGACCGTTGTCGTCCAGCGTTCATATTCCCGCAGAAACGGGAAGATATCGGTTGACGTGGATACATAAAGCTCGGGGAATTTATCGGTGACGATACGGGCCGCTTCCAGTTCGTGCGCCGGATTGGTCGGGCTGTTCAGGAAGCAGATTGCCAGGGCCTCAAGACCATGATCATCAATCATCGCCTGGACGGCAGCAACCAGTTCATCAGGGTCCAGGGCTTGTGCGATGCTGCCGTCTGCCCGGACACGCTCGTTGATTTCACGCCGCAAATGGGGTGGCGCCAGCGGCTCCGGGTAGGTGATTGTCAGGTCGTACATGTCGTAGCGACGTTCACGCGCGATATCAAATACGTCGGAAAAACCTGCCGTGCACAAAACGCCTGTAACCGCACCGCGCCGTTCAATCAGGGAATTTGTGACCAGGGTCGTGCCGTGGGCAATAGCAGAAACATCTGCTGGATTTACACCGGCCTTTTCAACCAGGGTTTTCATACCGGAGAGCACAGATTGTGATGGGTCCGAAGGCGTCGTCAGCTGCTTGTGAATGACCAGACGATGGTCTTCTTCGGAGAGAAGAGCAAAGTCGGTAAAGGTCCCGCCAATATCTACGCCAACACGGTAACTCATTGAGCTAGTCTTTCCTGGTGTCTCTCAAATCCTTGAAGCGGGCCCAGGGCATATAAATCCTGGGACCATGCTGAATTAAAAAATGCCCACGCACTGTTTCTATATCACAAATGTCGACGGGCAGGGGCGCGTCATCGCCTGCCAGCAGCCCGGCCAGATGAGGCCCCAGCGCTGTGGCGACAGCAATGCCGCGACCATTGCAGCCGATGGCCGCATATAGTCCTGGTTCCGGCTGGTGCAGGCGCGGCAGGAAATCGCTGGTCAGGGCCGCTGTGCCCTCCCAGATAAATTCCTCTTCCGGCACCTGATCCAGATGCAGCAATTTCGCAACGCGTTTGCGAATGTAAGGCGACAGCCTGTCTTTTTCGCCAAAGGGCCAGACGCCAACGGCGGCACTGATCAATCTGTTTTGCGCATCGAGGCGGAAGGAAAAAGGATGGCCACGGGTATCCGTTGCAGCATGGCGTCCGGGTAAAATACGTTTGACGGTTTCAGCGTCCAGCGGCTTTGTCGCCAGCTGCGTTACCGTTAAGGGCAGGAAGGAACGTTTTAACTTAGGCCACAGACCATCGACATAGGCGTTGGTTGCCAACAACACCTTTTGTGCGGTCAATGTGCCTTGCGGTGTCAGAATGCGCCAGCCCCGACTGGTCCGGCGCATGTTCAGGGCAGGTGTGTTTTCATGCACCACAGCCCCGGCCTTCTGGGCTGCTGTGATCAGGCCAAGGGTGAATTTTGCCGGATTGATCTGACCACCGGATAAATCCAGCAAGGCACCCGGAAAACTGTCTGTGCCGGTTACCTTTTCCGTTGCCGCCTGATCCAGCAATTCAACTTTTTTACCGTGGCGTTGCCATTGTTCGAACCGACGCTGCAGGCCAGGCAAAGCGGCCTTTGCATGAGCGGGCTGCAGGAAACCGGTTTGTTCGGCATCACAATCAATGTCGTGGCGCCTGGCCAGGTCAAAGACCAGGTCGCCAGCGCCTGCGATAAATCCGTTCAGACGGCCACCTTTGTCTTCGCCAAGGCGAGAGATCACATCGTCGGGGTCACCGCGGGCAAACATCGGTGCCACAACACCGGCATTGCGACCGGAAGCACCCCAGGCAAGGCAATGTTTTTCCAGCAATGTGACCGATATACCGCGCTCGGCCAGGTGCAACGCCGTCGACGCACCCATAAAGCCGCCGCCAATGATGGCAACGTCGGTTACATGTTCGTCACGAAGGGACGGGCGCGGGGCAATATCGGCAACAGTCGACAGCCACAGCACCTCGGTGGGGCGTGCAGGTTTCAAGATTTTTCCGGATCAGTCGCTTTGACGCAGGGCTGTAACTTCGATCTCAACCTTCATGGCCGGATCGGCAAAGCCGGTGATCAGGGTCGTGTTGGTCGGGGTGAAATGTCCGAATTTTGCTTTCAGGATCATAGAGATCGGCATGACATATTCGCGATCCGATGCAAAGACACGCACGCGGACGATATCTTCTATGCGGGAGTTTGCTTCCTGAAGGGCATCTTCGATCACCTGCAGGCACTGATTTGTCTGCGCTTCGACACTTTCTTCAATGGCACCGGATTTTGGTTCGTGGCCAGAGGTGCCGGACACAAAAATCCAGTTGCCATCGACAACTGCGCGGCAGTAACCGGCCATATCCTCGAATTTTGAACCTGAAAAAATGTGACTGCGGGCCATGATAAAATCCTTTTACTAAACCTGAAATGAGCATATTTGCCGCAACCCATGGACAGGGCTGGACGGCACAGGGCACAATCCGGGTTGGCTTGAAATTGTAAGCTGTATAAACAGCACCCGTGTTTTTCACATTTTTTGCCGCCCACGCCAATGCTTTTCCGGATTATTTATTGAGAGGCCTGATTATGACAGATGATGACAGTTTTGACTTATATGACCTCAAAGTTGAATGGGTCCCTGGAGACAAGCCTTGCTGGTGCTATGCCAAAGAAGGTGATCACTTTACCTTGAGCGGCGAACATATGGAAATGGCACCGGGCACAAAGTGGTCCATGTACACCATGGCAGCCATATTGCCGGTGTTGCCGGCCAAACAGCGCGAAACCCATGCCAATGACTGGATGACAACAGATGCCCTGGTTGCCTGTCCTGATCCAAGCTGTGGCTCGCAATTCCGGGTGACGCGCACGGGTAAACGCACGTTCAGGCATTCGGAAACAACCGCAGTAGAATTAGTAAAAGAGGAAAAATAACCCATGACGACAATTGAGCAGTTCGAGATCAAACCGGGTTATTCCGTCTCGCGTATTCTGAAAGGCGGCTGGCATCTGGCCGGTGGCCACGGTGATATTGACCGTAAGCAGGCAATTGAGGATATGGCAGCTTTTGTCGAAGCCGGGGTCACCACATTTGATTGTGCTGATATCTATACCGGCGTCGAAGAATTAATCGGCGATTTCCGAACCGCTTATCCCGAGCTTGCTGCAAAAATCAGGATACATACCAAGTTTGTCCCGGACCATGATCAGCTTGGCAATGTCGATTTCAAATATGTTGAAACGATTATCAACCGCTCGCTGGAGCGCTTGCGCATGGATCAGGTCGATCTGGTGCAATATTGCTGGTGGGACCTGAGCATTCCGGGTTATGTCGATGCGGCACGGTCACTGACCAAACTGAAAGAGCAAGGCAAGATCGCTGAACTGGCTGTGACAAACCTGGGTGTGGTCAACATGCAGGAACTGGCAGACGCTGGATATCCTATATTTACCAATCAGTTACAGTATTCTTTGATTGATGCCCGGGCAGAAAACGGCACCATTGAATTCAGTCAGAAAAACAACATTCACCTCCTGTGTTTTGGCTCACTGGCAGGTGGCTTCCTGTCGGACGAATGGCTGGGCAAGCCGGAGCCAACAGAGGCTTTCACCAATCGCTCCCTGACCAAATACAAACTGATCATCGATGATTTTGGTGGCTGGGATTTGTTCCAGGACCTGCTTAAGGTCCTGCGTACAGTGGCTGATCGCCATGATGCCACTATTGGCCAGGTCGCTGTGCGCTGGGTGCATTCCCGGCCCATGGTTGCGGCTGCAATTGTGGGTGCGACATCAACACGGCATCTCGACGAGAATGTGCGGATTTTTGACCTGACCCTGACGGACCAGGATTATGCAGATATCGAAGCTGTACGCAGCAAACGCCAGGGGCCAGAAGGTGATTGTTATGATCTTGAACGTGACAAGACCGGACGTCATGGCAGCATCATGAAATATAATCTCAACGACGACCGCGACTGATGCAACGGACCGAGCTGCGACCCGGCAGATCCATCTCCCGCATCGTCAAGGGCGGCTGGCATCTGGCAGGTGGTCACGGCGATATTGATCACGACCAGGCCGTGCGCGACATGGCGACATTTGTCGAGGCCGGGATCACCACCTTCGATGTCGCCGATATTTATACAGGCGTTGAAGACCTGATCGGTGCCTTCCGCAGAGACTATCCGTCACTTGCAGACAGCATCAATATCAATTCAAAGTTCGTGCCCGACTTTGATTCCATCGGGCAGGTGGACGAAGCCTATGTCGAGACGATGATCCAAAAATCGCTCAAACGTCTGGGCAAGGAACAGCTGGATATGGCGCAGTTCCACTGGTGGGACACGGATGTGCCCGGCTATGTCGATTTCGCCATGAATATGAAAAAGATGCAGGACAAGGGCCTGATCGGTCTGCTGGGCGTCACCAATTTCAATACCGCAGCTTTACGCAAACTGGTTGACGCTGGTTATCCGCTGGTCACCAATCATATCCAGTATTCCGTGCTCGACCGTCGCCCGGAACAACAGATGATCGACTTTTGTGCCGATCAGGATGCCCATCTATTTTGCTACGGGGCCCTGGCCGGTGGCTTTTTGACCGATGACTGGCTGGGCCAGCCGGAACCGACCGGAATGTTCAGTAATCGCTCCCTGACCAAATACAAACTGATCATCGATGACTTTGGCGGCTGGGATTTATTCCAGCAACTGCTTGGTGCCTTACGCGCCGTCGCCGACCGCCACGAGGCAAGCATCGGCCAGATCGCCGTCGCCTGGAACCTCAGTCGTCCGCAAGTGGGCTGCGCCGTTGTTGGTGCCACTTCGACCCGCCACCTGGATGAAAACCTGCACATTCTCGACATCCAGTTATCGGACCAGGATTTTGCCGATATCGACGCTGTCAGCGACAGGGCCACAGGCCCGGCCGGCGATGTCTACGACCTGGAACGCGACAAGCAAGGCCGCCACGGCAGCATCATGCATTACAACCTGAACGACGGACGGGTCTAGAGAACCTGTAACCCTTCTGAACGGGTCTCAGCCTTCTGCTTGCGCTTTGCGGGTCTCTTCGATCAGTTTCCGGAAGGCGCCGTCGGGGTCGCGCTCCAGTTCACCCGGACCTCCTTGCGGTGCCTTCTTTTGGGCAAGAACCTGATCGATGTCCGCCCGGTCCTGATCGCTCAGTTGCAGATTAAAGACCATAAGGTTACGGGCAATGTTGCGAGGGTTGCTGGCTCCCAGCAGCAAAGCCGAAACACCTGGTTGATCCAATAACCAGCGCAGAGCAATGACACCTGGCGTTACCGCATGCCTTTCCGCGATACCGGTCAACGCGGCAACCAGCTCCTGAAGCAGTGCCCAGCCACCAAACAGTTCAACCATCAGCCGGTATTCACGGTGATGTTCGGTATCTGGCTCCAGGGCGGGATCGGGTTTGGGACCGGTCAGAAATCCACCACACAGAGGGCCATAGGCCAGCAGGGAAACATTGTGCTTGAGGCACAGGTCGCTCATGGCAACCAGGGCACGATGGTCGACCAGTGATATCTGAACCTGATTACTGACAACGGGCAGGCCTGCATCAAGGATCGTTTGCAAGGCGGACAGATCAAAATTACTCAGGCCCACATGGCCAATTTTCCCCACCTGTTGTAATTCACAAAGCCAGCCATAGACGTCCAGCCAGCCCCCGGTTTCAAGCTGCCACCACTGTAGCTGCAATAAATCTATTTGCTCGGAGCGCAGGCGTAGCAAGGCGTCATCCACGACTTTGGCGACGGCCATACTGGTTGGCGGGCCAGAGGTAACATCGGGGGAATAGCGCGTGTGGACCCGAACGGGTGCTTCGTTGTTTCGGCGGCGCAAGGCCTGGAAT
>Ga0233449_1001913_pt1 | contig 17476 bp, 14 predicted proteins | sample SI_124_October20_FD_183012 | JGI IMG/M metagenome (GOLD analysis project Ga0233449, IMG submission 183012) | Seawater microbial communities from Saanich Inlet, British Columbia, Canada - SI_124_October2016_200_MG | ecosystem: Environmental > Aquatic > Marine > Inlet | place: Canada: British... | reverse complement strand
ACTTTGTCGAATTTGTGCGCCAGCCAGGAGGAAAATGTTGCCGGAATGAAGCCGGCAAGTCCGTAGAGGAAGTAATGCTTCAGGCCTGTTTCAGTGCCCAATGTTCCGTAGAGAACGGCTGTGGCCACAAACGCCACCAGGCCGGTCAACACCATTCTGACCGCCGGACTGATCTTGCGGACGTGCAGGAAAATATCATCGACCGCGCCGATCATCAGAGCCGGAATGATCCCAAATAGATAATTATAGGGGAGCGTCACGAGCAGCACCTTCAGCAGTTTTTTGATGACATGCGCGCCGTCCCAGTATCCGTCCGGTGTTCCCAGCACGAGGAGAAAAAAACCGGCCACCAGCGGGCCTATGGCTGCGAAGATGATGTACCGTTTCATTTGCTCCCTGCCCTGATCCTCTATGCGGCGAACCGCGCCCCAGCTTCGCCATAAGAAAACGAGAAACGCCCGCGCGCAAGCCGCTAGCGCTCGCTCCGATCATCGCCAGCACAATAATTAAATCCCGGCGGGAACGAACCAGGAAGCTGACGCGTTATCAAAGCAAGAGCAATCAGCCCGCAAGGGTTGAAAGCTTGAAGAGCCCCGTCCGGTGCTTCGGCACAGGGCGGGGCTTTTTCGGAGATGACCATGCCCTATGCTCTGTTCAGCCAGGACGCCAAGATCAGCAAGGCCTACCCGACAGAGGCCGAGGTCTGGAAACATGCAGCCAGGAACGGCCTTGTAGTCGATGTCTCGTCAGACCAGGATGAGCCCACGCCGAAACGGGTCCTGGACAACGACTACACTATCCGTCCATGCGAACCCGATCCGAAGGAGAGACATGATCCCGGCGCGACGGATGTCGAACTGACCGTTGGTTCTTGATTCCTCCGCAGAGTCCTACCGCGCGCCCTTGAGTGTACACGACGTCGAGCACGTCGTTTTGACGCCCGCGTTACAGGACATGCAGACAGCCATGCACTGCTCAAGATTCTTCGGATCATAGGTGCTGTACAGCTTTGCTGCGCAGGCCAGCGAAGCATGAGAAGGCTGCTCGGTATTACCAAGTGATCGCACGGCGACGAAAGCGATGACCACCAGGCAGGCGACAGCAAACACAAACAAGGCCACGCCGCGAACCGTTCGTGACCGCCCGCGCTTTTCCGCCCTCGCCGTACTGCCAATATCGCTGCCAGTCACCGGAGGCTCCTCCGGAAAAGCAACGCGTCGGACCTCTTGGTGGTTCCCGGCGAAAACCTCGCCCTTCGGGCTCAAATTGGCTTTCCCGGCCGGTTGAGGATTTTTGTCGGGGTTAACAAAGCATGAATCATCGATCCCGGTATTGGAGCTTTGATTCAAATTTTCCGAAACTTTCGCGGGTTATGAATTCGCTTCAATTATGGAGCGCACGTGATGGCCGTTTTCAAAAGAGAATCCCGCAAGCCCCGCCATACGACGCGCCACGACGCGTGGATGCTGCTCGACGGAGGATTTGCAAAACGCAACTGCACCATCCTTGACATCTCGGCGGGCGGAGCGCGGGTCAAGCTGGCAGACAGCGAGTTGCCTGGAAGCAGGCTCAGTCTGGCGCTGACGGGAGACGTGCGAAAAGTGACCCATTGCCGCGTGATCTGGCGGAAGGACACCGTTATCGGCGTCGAGTTTATCGGACGTACCTGACGCACAAGTCGCGCCCGCACTTGGCAATCACGGAGAGGTGGCTGAGCGGCTTAAGGCACCGCATGCGGTACACGGGCAACCGTGTCGGAGGTTCGAATCCTTCCCCTCTCCGCCATCTCACTTCCCACAGGCTGCGAGCATTTCAGCAGATAGCGTCAGCGCTGATTGCGTTTGCTTCTCGGAGCGCCCGCGTCAGGATAAACGCTGCGGTTCTGTGTCAGTCTCCAGTTGGGTGCACACGACCCGTTCAGGCCGCCGGCGCTGGCCTGACACTGCGCCATTGAGGTGTAGTCACATTGCTCAATCGAGCCGCTCCACCCCTGAACGTAAGTCATGCAATAGGGATAGTCGATCGCCTGCGCCGGAGCCTGACCGAAAAGCAGCAGCCCGGCCAGCGCGAGCATTGTGCGGTGCGGATAAATCATCGGACCCTCGATTCTGTCTGGGCGGCATGAGACACCAACGCATTCTCTCGCTCAAGATGATAGCTAGCCGCCTCGATCACACTTCAGCGAACGGAAACCGATTTGCACGTGGCGTCCGAACCGTCCCGCCCGAGCGGTATTGAGGGGCTGCGGTCCACGCGAAAGCGCGCCATTCCGCGTGAACCCAGTCCTTTCAGCAACCGAAGGGAAAGCGATCGGGTGCCGCGCCCGGTTTTGTTCTTTGCGAATTGGTCGCCGTGCCGGGTACACTGCCCGCGTTGCGCCTCCGGGCTTCAACCCTGAGGTCCATGGTGCTGCCCCCCCGTCAAGGTCAGGAGAAACCGTGAGTGATCCGGAGCACGACAATCGGAAGCGTAATCTGAAAATCGCCGAAAACGAAGCAACGCGCGAACTCAAAAGCGACGTCCGCCTGACATCCTGGGCGATCGCCGTCACGGTCGTCGTCGCGTTGATCGTTCTTGCGATCTTCCTGAAGAGATAAAAGTCTGGTCCGCCTCTGCCTCATGCCGCTGCAGTTGGCGGCAATGCGTGCGGTGGCCTGAACGGTTGCCGATATGAGAGCCTACTTGTCGAAGGTCATGTCCACGCACTTCAGGACATCGGGACCGACGCCGACGCTAAGAATGATGCATCCCTTCGCACTCAGCTTGGTGTTGTCGCTGACCCAGATCGCGGTCCCGCCGGAGCCGAAGAATGAATTCGTGTTCGGCGGCTCTGTTTCGGTAGCGTCGAATGCGTAATTCGAATCGCCCGGGAATATGCGGGCCTTCAGCTTGCAGGAACCGTCGGTATCGACCTTGAGCACTTCCTTGTTGTCACGGGTCACCCCGACGCTCACCTGGCAACGATAAAACTCGGATGTCCGCGTGTTGAAAACATACGCATAGGACTTGCAGGTGATGTTCTGAAGCTTGCCGGCGTTGAGGCCGCGACCGCAGGCGATGCGCTGATTGCTGCTCAGCTTGATCTCGTCCGCTGCGCTCGCATCCGTAACACTGGCAAACGCAACGATCGTGAGAACCGGCAAAAATCCTAAAAGGTGTCCGCAAAATTTCTTCATCGAGTGTCCCCTGTTGCGCATGCCGTAAAACCATGCCGGGCACGGCGCGTTCGGCCCGACACTAATGCAGTTTTGGGTGATAGGCTATCGGCCAGCAAACCTCTTCAGTGAGCCAGCGCCTGCGCTCGCAGTTGCTCCACGGCATCCAGCAGGCGGTTCTGGCCCTGCTCACCGATGGCCGCTTCGCGTGCTTCCTGGATCGCGTCCCCAAGCTTCGGAAGCGGGAGATCTCCATCGCATGTTGGCTTCACCAGCCGGTCGATAATCACATTCCATTCCGCAAGTCCGTTCTGGTAGACGTCACCGTGCCCCTTGATCAGGTTGGCGGTTCTCACAACCGCGACAGTTGCGTTCGGCTGCTTCACCAGGCTGCGGTCGACCATGTGAAGCCACCGCTCGACCCAGATGCGCTCCTTCTTGAACCGCTCGGAAAATGGCCGCGTAATCCGCAAGGCGGCAAGCCACTTCAGCTTGCGAAGCGAAAACCGGCCTCTGGAGCTGAAGCGCAGTGTGACGGATCTGCGCGAAAGCCGCGCCAGATGCAATCGTTTGAAGATATCCAGTGCGGGGGCAGCGACTTTGGGCGGAAGCATCGGGATGACCTCGTCCCAGCGAAACCGCTCCACCCTGTCGACGGACGACGCATTGGGTTCCGCATTCGCGCCGCCGGCGTCCGACAACTTGAGCTGCGCGATGCGGATCGGGTCCTCAAAATGCATCCGGTCCGACAGAAGCTGTGCCAGTTCCCCAAGATTTGGCAGGGTAATCCCGACCGGACCAACATAGCGGCCAATCCGGTCGAGATAAGCCAGCGCGTAGTCAGGGTCCTGATAGTCAATCAGCGAATGAACGGCCTCACTGACGACGGGAACGACATCCGGAGGCAGCCGCGCCGACAGCCGCGCAAGCGCCGCACGCGCCACGCGCGGATTGCGCGTTTCCTCACCGAAGTAGCGCTCCTTGAGCAGCCGGAATGGCGATGGAGGGACTTTGACCCGTATTTTCATGACGAGGCCTGAGCACTGCTTTGGGCGATCTGGGCTTCGAGTTTTCCGACATTCTGGAACAGGCGCGCGCTCACCAGGCGCAGAAAGTAGAATCCGAACTCCGGATTCTGGACGTAAAGCTCCTGCACTTTTGCATAGGTCACGCTGAGCACCAGCCCGCCCTCAAGGCATTCGAGCGTCTGGGTCCGCTTGTTCGATGGCGACAGCATTCCAAGTTCGCCGACAATGGCGCCGACCGGAATCTCGATGCCGGATTCGACCAATCGATAACGGCCGCTGACGATGTAGTACATCTCCTCGGCTTGCTCGTATTTGTAAAACAGCACCTCACCTGTCGCGCACTTTCGCTCCGTCATGAACGGCTTCAGCCATGCCATCGATAGATCGCTGTTGACCGACTTCTTCACCTCACGGACCAGCAGCAGCATTTCGCGCAGCCGGTAAACGTTCAGCGGCAGCAGGATCATGTGAAGCACCATCACCGGATAGTGGTGATGAACCACCGAAAACCCGATCAGCAAGACGTTGGTGATGATGCCGAAAATGCGGAGCGGGATCATCGTTCGCATCGTGTAGCCCGCCACCACGAACGCGGACGCGATAAAACCGCCGGCTCCGGAAACGAGACCTGACATATCCATCGGAATCAACCTGATGCTAAAGGAAATCTGGTATGTATTATGCCGCTCCGCGCTCCGCGGAACAACGGTTCTAGTGTGGAGGTTCGCAAGTCCGAACGTCGGTTTCGGGACGCTGTCCGCCGATGCGTTATTCAGACGTCAAATCTGCATGGAATAATTCACAAAAATGGCGAGCGCTCAGCCAGAAGCATGCGCACTCACCCGATCAAATTTCGATCGACAGTCCTTCCTTAGCTACCACGGTTCCGGAGCGCGCTTTGGCCGCCGCCGCCGCGATGCGGTCCATTTCGTCGTCGTCGTGTTCGGGGTCATGGTGAAACAGATAAAGCTTCCCCACGCCCGCCTCATTGGCCAGCCGGACAGCCTGCTGCCAGCTTGAATGACCCCAGCCGACATGCTCGGGCAGTTCTTCGTCGGTGTATGTCGTATCGATGATAACAATCGAAGCATCACGGGCGAGTTCAAGCAGCGCTGGATCGATAGCGTCGGCACCGAGCTCGGTATCTGTGATATAAGCCATGGCGCGGCCGCCAAACTCGACACGGTATCCCGTCGCGCCGCCGGGATGATTCAGCGCCGTCGTCATAACGTTGATGTTGGGCCGGGGCGTCAGAACGTCGCCGGGTGTGAAATCGTTGAATTCGATCTTGCCTTGCGCAGCTTCGATTTCGATCGGAAACAGCGGATAGCTCACCAGCTTTCGAACGGTTTCCTGTACGCCGCCAGCGGCCTTCAGATTGCCGGCCCACAGGCGAAGCCGGTTTCCCGTCACAAATGCCGGCACGAAGAACGGCAGGCCAATCAAATGATCGATGTGGCAGTGACTCAAAAACAAATCGATGTCGACCGGACCAGGTTCATCCGCCAGCGCAAGACCCAGCATGCGCAACCCGGATCCCGCGTCGAAAACCAGACGATGATCGCCGCACTTCACCTCGACGCATGACGTATTACCGCCGTAGCGCACGGTGTTGGGGCCTGGACAAGGAATGCTCCCACGAACACCCCAGAACCGCACGGACATTGTCGTCGACATGAAAAAACTCAATGAATCTCTCGCAAGGATTGCATGCGGCGGCCATCCCCACCAACATGATACCTCGCGGCGGCTATCAAAAAAATGGCTTGCCAGACGGACATGTGGACGATAGCGGCGGCCTTTCGCCTCACCTTACTTGGTTGTCAGGGCAATGACGCCATTCCAGTCCTCCGGCGGCGGAGTTTTGCGGAACGCGTCTATCCGCTCGGAATAGAGATCATAGAATGCACTAAAGCTCTTCGCTTCGTCGGCAATGCGGCCCTTCGCGATTGCAGCAAGAGCGCCATCCCAGTCGCGGCTGCGGTAGCACGCCAGCATTTCGATGCTGAGGTTGCGCAGGCGCTGGAATGGACCTGATTTGGCGACATCTTCCCGCCCGACGATGGCATAGATCACTTCGGGCTCTTTCTTGCCCTTCACGGTGATAAAGTCGATTTCGATGATTGCGAACTTGTCCTTTGCCGCCAGCGCCGTCGCTGATCCGGCGATGATCGGCACGCCGTAGGACTTCGACTGCCCCTCGAGCCGCGAGGCCAGGTTCACGCTATCGCCCAGCACGGAGTAGTCGAACCGCAGGTTGGACCCCATGTTTCCGACCACGCAGGTCCCCGTATTCAGGCCGATACCGACTTTCATCGGGATGAACGGCTTGCCCGCCTCATTTGCTTCGCGCTCGCGTTCAACATTCAACGCCTCGATGCGATCGATCATGTCGAGCGCTGCATTGCACGCGTTGACCTGATGCTCCTGATCGCTCAGCGGCGCGTTCCAGAACGCCATGATGGCGTCGCCCATATACTTGTCGATGGTGCCCTTGCGATCGAGGATCGCATTGGTCAGCGGCGTCAGGAAACGGTTCATCAGTGATGTCAGGCCCTGCGGATCGCTCTTGAAGGATTCCGAGATCGTGGTGAAACCGCGCACGTCGCTGAACATGATGGTCATGTCCCGCTCCTCACCGCCGAGCACGAGTTTCTCCGGCGACTGCGCAAGCTGTTCGACAAGTGCGGGCGACAGGTACTGGCCGAAGGCCGAGCGAATGCGGCGGCGCTGCGCCTGTTCTCGGAAGTAGCTGCTGAATACCAGCACCAGATAGATAGCGGTACTCGCGATCAGCGGGAACGTAAAATCGAGCAGCAGCCGGTGCTCCGCGAAGAAGTACCAGGATGTTGCCACCATGATGCTGACGATGACGGCGCCGAACAGCAGAAGCATGATGGCGCTAAGGATCGGTGCAAGCCAGATAATGGCGATGCCGAACAGGATCGCGGCCAGTAGTTCGGCTCCAACGGCATAATTTGGTTGAGACAGCACCGAACGGGTCAGCGCGCTCTCCAGCACCTGCGCATGGACCTCGACGCCCGGCATCACCGGATCAAGCGGAGTGGTCTTGACGTCCAGCAATCCCACTGCCGAGGTGCCGATCAGGATCAGCTTGCGCGAAATCCGATCGGGGCCGACCTTGCCATCCAGCACATCGGCTGCCGACACATAACGCGCCGCATCGTGTTTCGCAAAATGCACCCAAAGCTGGCCGTTGCGGTCGGTGGGGACTTCAAATCCGGGCACTGCCACGCTCTTCACGCCCGCCTCGTCTGACTTGACCAGAATGGTGTCGGATTTGGTGACGATGCGCAGCATCTCGAACGTTAGCGAAGGCATCAATTCGCCCTGCGCCAGCATGATCATCGGGACGCGGCGGACGATGCCGTCGCGTTCGGTGCGGATCGTGAACAGGCCCCGTCCGGGAGCAGCCTCCTCCAGCACCGGAACATTCCGGAGCAAACCCGGGAATTGCAGCAGGAACGGCCGCGGATCGCCGCCCAGAGTCGCAAGGCCCGTGAGGGGCAGTTTCAATTCGGGTTGCGGCACGAATTTCGGCAGGCCGGATTCGCCAAGAATGGACGGCGATTTGCGCAGCACGTCGGCAAGCACCTGATCGTTGCTGGGCAGCGCCCGCAACTTCGCCTTGCTTTCCTCATCCAGATCGCGAAACGCATCGGCAGCAATGGCGGGCGAAAGCCGATCCTGCTCCGCGAAAACGATATCGAAGGCGATGGCGGCGGCGCCGAGATCGGTCAGCCGCTGAACAAGATCGGCGACCCGCGTGCGCGGCCACGGCCATTGCCCGAACTTGGCGAGACTCTTCTCATCGATGTCGATGATGACGACAGGACGCTGGGTCGTCTCGCGCGGCTTGAGAATTTGATATCCATCGAAGGTGCGGACGCGCAACTCTTCGAGCGGGATCGGATCGGCGACGCGAACGCCGAGCATGGCGATCAAAAGCAAAAGGCACAACAGCCGCGCGTAGCCGAAAAGCCGCGCGTAACGCCTGATACGCGCGAAAAAACGCACTACCGATTTCAATACCGCCCGCACCATGCCGCTAGCCGATACCCGTCACTTTTCCCGGAACGCACGCATGAGCTGGTCGCTGAACGGCTTCGCGAGATAGGATATCATGGTGCGCTCGCCTGTCTGTACAAAAGCCTCGACCGGCATGCCAGGCATCAACCTGACATCCCCGAGCCGCGCCACCTCTTCCGGCGGCAGCGAGACGCGTACGGTGTAATAGCTTTGGCCGGTGCGCTGGTCGATAGTGGTGTCCGGCGAAATCCGGCTGATGGTCCCGTTCAATTCCGGCGTGGTGCGCTGATTGAAGGCGGACAGCCGCAGCAAGGTCTTCTGGCCGATCCGCAACTGGTCGATATCTTGCGGATTGACCTTGGCTTCAACGGACAGGTTGTCGGAGTCCGGCACGATCAGCATGACCGCGTCACCGGCCGTGATCACACCCCCGACGGTGTGGACCGTCGACTGAAGCACCATACCATCCTGCGGCGCGCGGATATCGATGCGGCGCAGTTGATCTTCTGCGGTCACCTTGCGTTCGACGAACTCACCGATCTTGTCGTTGATCTCGCGCATCTCCTTGGAGACTTCGCTGGAGAGATCCTTGTCGATCTGGATGATCTGCAGCTCGATTTCCGTGATCTTGCCTTTGGCCTGCGCCTTCTGGGCGACGAACTGCGCTCGGTCGCCGTCGAGCCGCGCGGCGTCCCGCTCGAGAACGGTCAGCCGTGAAATCTGCACAAGGTTCTTGGCATAGAGATCGCGGACACCAACGAGCTCCTTCTGGATCAATTCAATCTCGCGCGACTTGGCGTTCTCCTGTGCCTCAAGACCGCCGATCTCCTCCTTGAGCTGGGCGATGCGCTCCTTGAGCTGGGCCTTCTGGTTGACCCTGCCGGATGAGCGAACCTGAAACAGCTTGATCTCATTTCCGATCAGCGACTGAACTTCCGGATCGGCAAACGAAATCATCAGTTCCGGCGGGAACGTGATGCGTTCTGCTCCCTCCTGTTCGGCGAGGAGCCGCGCCCGGCGCGCCAGAAGCCCGTTGAGCCCCTTGGTAACGATAGCAAGGCTTGCCTTGGTCACAGTGTCGTCGAGACGCACCACGACGTCACCGGCCTTGACGCGGTCGCCGTCACGCGCCCTCACCTCGCCGACGACGCCGCCGGTCGGGTGTTGCACTTTCTTGACGTTGGAATCGACCACGATCGAGCCGGGCGCGATCAGCGCGCCCGATATCTGCGCGGTCGAGGCCCAGCCGCCGATCCCGCATGTCAGCAGCGTGACGACGAAAAGCCCCACGATCAAATGAAAGCGGATCGACCGGCGCGATCCCGGCTGATCGAGACTCTTGAAGATCGAGAGGCGCTCCAGCGGTGAAAACAAGGTGTTGAAGAAGCGGCGAATGATGCCTTCAGTTCCGGCGAGAGTAGGCTTCATGGTTGCGCTCCTCCCTTGTCGGACACGATCTTGATGGCGGGCGGGACAGCGACCGGGCGTTGCAGGACCTGACCAAGGACAGCCTCCTTTGGTCCGAACGCCTGAATCCGTCCTTCCTTCATGACCAGAACGAGATCGACGCTCTCGATGCCGATCGGGCGATGGGCAACTACGACAACCACGCCGCCCCGCGCGCGGACTCCGAGGATGGCCTTGTTCAGCGCCGCATCACCCTCGCTGTCGAGATTGGAATTCGGCTCATCCAGCACCACCAGGAATGGATTGCCATAGAGCGCCCGCGCCAGCGCGATGCGCTGGGCCTGTCCGGCCGACAGCACGCTGCCATGATCACCGATTTGCGTGTCGTAGCCGTCCTTCATCCCGATAATCAGATCATGGACGTGCGCTTCCCTTGCCGCGGCGATGATGTGATCCGGCGATGCCTTGTCCTCAAACCGCGAAATGTTCTGGGCGATCGTGCCTGCGAACAGTTCCACGTCCTGCGGCAGGTAGCCGATGTGGCGGCCGAGGATTTCAGGCGACCATTGATCGAGCGCCGCTCCGTCCAGCCGTACCTTGCCGCGGGGCGGCTGCCAGACGCCGACCAGTGCCCGCACCAATGAGGATTTCCCCGATCCGCTCGGACCGATGATGCCGACGCCCTGTCCCGCCTCGAGCGCGAACGTGATGTCCTGCGCCACCACCTTCTGTTCGCCGGGCGGGCTGACGGTTAGTGTCTCCACGGAGAGGCGGCTGACCGGCGGTTCCAGCAGCGTCGGAGTGCCCTGCTCCGGCAACATGCCGAGCAAATGGTTCAGACGGCGCCAGCTTTGCCGGGCGGCCACAAAACCCTTCCAGTGTGCAATCGCGAGATCGACCGGAGCCAGCGCCCGGGCGCTGAGGATTGATCCGGCGATGATGATGCCAGCGGTCGCCTGCTGGTTGATGACCAGATACGCGCCGACGCCGAGCACGGCGGATTGCAGCATCATCCGCATCACTTTGGCGATGGCGCCAAGACCGCCGGCGACATCGCTCGCCCGCTGGTTGCTCGCAAGGTAGTCGCGGTTGGAGTCTTCCCATTGCCTGCCGACACGGCCCGCCATGCCCATGGCGGACAACACCTCGGCATTGCGGCGGCTGGCCAGTGCGAGGTCCTGCCGGCGCATCGCCAGACCCGTGGAGCGCTTCATCGGCTCATGGGTCAGGTATTCGGTCAGGATGGTCAGCGCGATCAGGAGAACAGCGCCGACCAGCGCGGTCAGACCGATCAGTGGATGGAAGGCAAAACAGATCGCGAGATAGAGCGGCAGCCACGGCAGGTCGAACAGCGCCCCCGGCCCCATGCCGGACAGGAATGACCGGACGTTGTCGAGATCACGCAGCGGCTGCAGACCCTCGCTGCGGTTACCCACGAGCAGCGGCATCCGCACGACGATGTCATAGACGCGGCGGCTGAGCATTTCGTCCAGCGTCGATCCGATCCGGATCAGGATGCGGCCGCGGATCAGGTCGAGGATGCCCTGGACGACGTAGAGACCGCCCGCCAGCACGATCAGGCCCACAAGCGTCGGAATGCTGCGGCTCGGCAGCACCCGGTCATAGATCTCCAGCATGAAGAAGGAGCCGGTCAGATAGAGGATGTTGATGACAAAGCTCATCACGCCGACGCCGATAAACGCGCTGCGGCAGGCGCGAAGCGCCACGCCCAGCTCGGAACGGGGCGAATGGGCCTGACTTGATGTCTTCGCGGACTGCATCGATACCTGGCTTGCCGGCTGCTGTCAGAACGCCAATCTGCGGTTCATGAATCGTACGCGGCGAATGGTCCATCATGCCATGACACGGGCGGTCATTGCAGCCGGAAACATGATCGAAGTTAATGTTTCCGCCCCCTCCGACGCATCAGGCGAGGAAGAAATCACTCGCATGCAGCGCGGTGGTAACACCCTTCAGGAGCACGGTGTCCGTGGTGCCGTTCAGAGACAGCAGCGTATCGCTGCCGATGGTTTCTGTGGCGGTTGTCAGCCACGCCGCGATTGTTCCCGTTGTCGGGCCACCCGTCAGCAGATGGAGGTCGATCTTGTCGGTCCCCTGCGTGAAGTTCAAGACGGTGTCCTGACCGGAATCCGCCGCGAACACAAACTGATCCACCCCGGTGCCCCCGATCAAGACATCTTTCTGGTTGGTGTTTTCAGCCAGGAGCAATGGGTCCGACCCGGATTGCCGGAAAACAAAGTTGACGACATCAAACGCACGCTGATTGTCCATCACAGTCAGCGTGCCATGGCCGATCGGCGAGTTATCCGTGGGCGTATAGACCAAGTTGTTTTGAAGCGCAGCGTTGATCGCGGAAATACTACCCGTTGAGATATGCGGCGCGATCGACCCGTGATCGGCGGTCGTTGTAAGCGTGAACTGGCCGCTTCCACCATCGTCTACATCCGACACCGAAATTCCTGAAACCTTCGTCGCGCCAAATCCGTCCGGCGTCAGAGTGATGTTGGCCGTTGATATGACCGGCGCATCGTTGGTGCCGGTGATAGTCACGGTCACCGTCTGAGGCACAGATGTGTTGGTCCCGGTGCCGCTGTCGTCCTTGACAGTGATGGAATAGGTCGCGGTCACGGTCTCGCCTTCGGTGAGGTACTGGACCAGGCTGTTGTCGAGATTGAAGTTCCAGTTCACCGTTCCGGCGTTGGCGAACGCCGATGTCTGCAGGGTCAGCGCGCTCAGCAGCGCAGTATGCAGAGCACCGGAAATCATCACGCCGGCGCTGGCCGCATCGCTCACGAACACAACATTCGCTGTCGCGTTATCGGTAGCATCAGCATCGGCAAACGTCACCGCGCCGGTATCGTACAACGTGTCCATCGGCACGACGCCAGTGTCTTCCTTCACAGCACCGACCACATCGACCGCCGTAATCACCGGACGATCGTTGGTGCCAGTGATAGTGACTGTCACCGTCTGCGGCGTGGCGGTATCTGTTCCTGTGCCACTGTCATCCTGCACCGTGATGGTGTAGGTCGCCGTAATCGTCTCGCCCTCTGCGAGATACTGCACAAGACTGTTGTCAAGATTGAAATCCCAGTTCACCGTTCCGGCGTTGGCGGCAAATGCCGACGTCTGCAAGGTCAGGGCGTTTTGCAATGCTGTATGCAACGCACCGGAGATCGTCACGCCGGCGCTGGCCGCATCGCTCACGAATATAATATTCGCTGTCGCGTTATCGGTAGCATCAGCATCGGCAAACGTCACCGCGCCGGTATCGTACAGCGTGTCCATCGGCACGACGCCAGTGTCTTCCTTCACAGCACCGACCACATCGACCGCCGTGATCACCGGACGATCATTGGTGCCAGTGATAGTTATGGTTATCGTCTGTCCAACCGACGTATCGTTCGAGTCGCCGCTGCTGTCCTTGACGGTGATGGTGTAGGTAGCGGTCACCGTCTCGCCCTCGGCGAGATACTGGACGAAACTATTGTCCAGCGCAAAATCCCAATTGAAAGAGTTGCCGGCCGCAAGCGTGGCGTTCGGAACACTCAGCGCCGTTCCAATCGCTGCAAGCAGCCCGGCGTTGACGGTCCCGCCGTTGCCGCCCACGGCGCCGTTATAGGTCACATGCGCCGTGTGTGTATCATTCAAGTCGGTATCGGTGAAAGTTACCGTCCCGGAGTCCGTCAAAAAGTCACCGACGAGACCAATATCTTCCTGAACGCCGACGCTGGCATCGATGACCGAAATAACAGGTCTGTCGTTCGCGGCGCCAACCTGAACGGTAACCTGTTTCGTTGACGAAACGCCGTTGTTGTCGGTGACGGTGACGTCATAGATCAGCGTCAGGGTCTCGTTGTCGGCGAGAAAATCGAACAGATGATCCGGCAGCTTGAATTCCCAGGAGACCGAGCCTTGATTGTTGGTATCGGTATTGATCTCCGACACCAGCGCAGTCATCGCACTGTTAAGCGCGTCGCGGGTTGCCTGCGGGATATCGTTGTAATCGCCGCCCGACCACACCACGGATGTCGCGCCCGGATGAAGCGCAGCGCTGGCCTGATGGGTGTCCGACAGATCCAGGTCGGTAAATGTCAGCGTCCCGGTGGCAACGTCGACCACGGAATTCGGAGCGCCCGTGGTGTCTGTAACTTCGACAGCCTGATGAATCGCCGTGTCAGCCGTGATCACCGGTGCGTCATTGGTGCCGGTGATGGTGATGGTCACCGTTTGGGTAACGAAGGCGCCGCGTTCGTCGGTGATCGTGATGGTGTAGACCTGAGTAATGGTCTGACCTTCAGCCAGCGACTGCAAGGTGGGGTCATTGTCGTCCAGGGTGAAGTACCAGTCGACAGTTCCGGTATTGATGGTGTCTGTCTTATCCTCCACCACCGGGCCGATGGTGAAAGTGCCGATGTGCGCTCCCGACCCAAAGCCCGGCAGGCTTGGGTTGGAAGCCGGGTGCGCCGTCGAGCCTGAAGTCGACGATGTAAACGCGACCGCGGCGTGGTGGCCGTCCGACAGGTCAACGTCCCGGAACGTGATCGTGCCGTTACTCACGATCTCATGCGCGGGAGTAGCATGGGTGTCTTCTTTGACGCTGCCGGTGACATCGGTCACCGGCCCGACAACGATGGTCGGAGCGCCATTCGGCACGTCGTTGTCGCCGGTGATCGTAATCGGAATGACGACCTGCGCAACATCAGGACCGGATCGCGCAGTGACTTCGAGCATGAAGGTCACGCTCTCGCCCTGGCCAAGGAAGTTGAAACCCAGCCGGTCGAACGAAACCACGCCGGTGGTCTGGTCGATGTGCAGGAACTGCGTGAGAAAATTCGCGTTCAGATGTGGGTTGGTGCTGACGGCGCTCTTGATGACCGCGCTGCCGGCGACGAACGGTACCGCAATATCGTAAAATGGTCCGTTATTGATGTCAGGATCATCGATACGAACGACGTCCGCGATCTTGAAAGATTCGACGGTCGAGGTGAAGGCCTGCTCGGACAGCACCGGCGTTGCAGAAAACACCGCCTTGGTGTTGTAGAAAATCCTGTTCTGATAGGTCGTGATCCCGGTATTGGGATCAGTCACCGCAAATCGCAACTCGATCTGCGTCAGGAACGTCTGCTTGTTGTTGGAGTTGGTCGTGAAGACAATCTCGGCGAGATTGTTGCCACTGGTGTTCGATCCAAACTTCGGCAGCTTCGGGTTGGAATTGTCCGGGTTGTAGTTCGGAAAGTAGAGCTGGAAGACCTGCTGGATAATGGCCTTTTCTGCCTGCTGGTCCTGAAGCGTCTTGAGCTGCTCGATCGCGGACGGAGGCTGACCGAGGCCGAGGCTTGACACGAAGGTCACCTGCCCGGCCTGCGACACGGTCCCGATCAACTGGCCCGTGACCTTGTCATAGAGATTGAAGGACCCGGTGTGTCCGTCCGGCTCGACAAGGACCGAGAATTTTGTCGGCCCGTCATTTGCGCCAATCTCGACGAGCACCGCCGTGCCGCGAATGCCCATCGTGGCGACCGGCGTCTCGACGCGCATGTTGCCGTTCTTGGCGGTCTGCCCCGCGACGAAGGTAACGGTGCCTTGCACGAGGCTCATCAACGATGAGTTGGACGATCCGTTCGGATCGAAAATCATCTCGTTGAGCACCATGCGCGCGTTCGAGGTCATGCCGAACGCGCTGCCGTCAATGAAGGTCATACCGATCGAGGAATCCGATCCGGTCTGAATCACATCGCCCTTTTGAACGGCGTCGCCGATATGCAGTTCGATGGATACGCCATTCCTGATGACGGAGGCGCTGCCGGACATCTTCAGAACGTTACCGATCACCTGGCCCGCAACAGGCGCAGCCGTTGCCTGGGCGTAGTGAACATGTCCGGTCAATGCATCGACGATATGACTCGCGAGTGTCGCGCCGTCTTTCGTCGTCAGGGCGGGTCGCGTTTCGCCCTTGAAGTAATTGCCGACGACGAACTTCTGGCCATCCCCTGAAATGATCAGGTCGCTCCCGATCCGCGTGTAGTCGCCAGAGAACAGAAGATGCGCATCAGGAATGACAATATGGCTGTCGGATGCGTGGTGCTGGACGAAGCCCGGTTTTGAATCGAACACAAACCGCTCACCGCCCAGTGAAACTGGGACGTCGTGCGACAGCTCGGAATCAAATGGTCCGGCGAAATTCAAATGCCTGCCCCGCCCGTATCAAAAAATTTATTCTTAACAATTTGAGAATTCGCAATTCATAGCATCAAAGGCTGCAACTCCATAGAGGGTTGAAACAACCGGCATGGTTTTACATGCCCCGTTAAGTAAAATGACAGCGCAAAGACTTGGCCGTTCAGGCGTTGCTTTCTAAATTCATGAAATAAATCTTATATTTCATTCTGTCTCGTACCATCGATGATCAATTAACACGGGACTTCCAAGCCTACAGATCGCTCCGTCAGCCGAATTTTCATTCGACAAACCGCAATCTATACTTAAAGTCTGACGCTATAAACTCAACAGAACAGTTCTCCAGACATCGATTACTTTGGATAATTGGGTTTTTGTATCCTCGCGCCCGTCCGTTAGCCTTGTCTCTACAATTTTAGGCAACGTCGTCAGCATTAGTTCCGCATATTTGAATCCAAATGGCCGATTTGTCCCGTGTTTAAGCCGTCGAAAAGGGGACCCCGCCTACTCCTTGTGACGAAATGATCCGGTCACGAGCACGCATACCTTTGCGAGCCGATGTCCGGACAAGGGGCGTCACATGTCGGCTTTCACTGCAGCGCGCGCAGGCGCGATCGCAATCATCTGTATTTTCAACGTGTTGGGCGCCGAGGCGTATGCGGCAGCATATGCGTTGCGCGAGAACCCGACCGGTGCAGCGGAGACGCCGGCACCCGCTCCCGAGCCGTTTGGCCTTTCAACTTCGGCCCTGACCGACGGTCCCCTGCGCGCCAAATGGCTGGCGGTGGAGCGCGCCATTGCGGCCGAGGCAGATGTTATCGCCGGCTGCGCCAGCGATCCCGGCCACTGCACCTCCCAGCCCGCGCTTCGATTCCGCGACATCGTCACCGTTGCCGCAGCCCGCGAGGGTCTTGCCCGCCTGGGTGAGATCAACCGCGCGATCAATCTCGCCATTCGCCCGGTCAGTGACCAGGCGCAGTATGGTGTCGAGGACCACTGGTCCTCACCGTTGGCCACGCTGGCGGCCGGAGCCGGTGACTGCGAGGACTATGCAATCGCAAAGCTGGTCGCGCTGCGCGCTGCCGGCGTCGCGGCGGAGGATCTTCGCCTCGTTATCATTCGCGAGAACGCGACGGGCGATGACCATGCCGTGGTCGCGGCGCGGTCCGGCGGTCATTGGCGCATGCTGGACAACCGCACATTTCTGATGATCGAGGACAACGGGTTTGGCAAGTATCGGCCGCTGTTCGCAATCGATGCGGAAGGCGCAAAACGCTTTGAACAGCCGATGATTGCGATCGCTGCGAGGCAACCCCGCCCCGCCGCGATCGAGACGCACGATGCCGTCGCCAATGCTGGCGCAACGGCAGTCGGATCGAACACAGCGACTGTTGCGTTCGACGAGTTCTTTATGACGCTGGCGCTGTAAGGCAACGCACAAGGTTCGGCCGGATTGACTCGCGGTCCGATAACTCCACCTGACTTCCATCGCTCAGGTTTTGGCGATGGACTGGATGGTCGCAACGAACAGCAGGGCCGCGACGATGGCGAGCACCCATCCAGGGTTGTCGCACAGGACCGCTCCTTGAACACATACCTGGTCGGCTAATGGCCAGCCACGGTTCCGTGTTGCAC
>Ga0233449_1001908_pt1 | contig 17519 bp, 11 predicted proteins | sample SI_124_October20_FD_183012 | JGI IMG/M metagenome (GOLD analysis project Ga0233449, IMG submission 183012) | Seawater microbial communities from Saanich Inlet, British Columbia, Canada - SI_124_October2016_200_MG | ecosystem: Environmental > Aquatic > Marine > Inlet | place: Canada: British... | reverse complement strand
GGGTCCGGACCGTCATGGGTGATGATTCGATCACTCACGACCGCGACTTCTTCGCGCTCGGCAAGCGCTGCCAGAGCATCCGGAGAATCGGTCAGTATCGCGATCACCAGCGGGTTCTCCCGGGGGCCAGTCACCAAGATCCTAGTGGGCATGACCGCGTCCCCTTCACCGTGCTCGCGACTCGCGGCCAGGCCGGGGGGCAGGGGAGTACCCTGGCGCGCCCGGGTCGCCAATTCGTGAACCAGGTGCCGACGTCTGCGCATCGATTCCACGCGCTCCGTCTCGTCTGTCAGCTTGTCGACTGCCGAAGTGAGCTTCTGTGTCATCTCGTTGAACGAGGTGGTCAGGTCCGCCAGGTCGCGCAGCCGAGGTGCAGCCAGACGTTCCCCGCGCCGCCCGGCCGCCACGCGCGTCGCCCCTTCTTGAACGGCTGCCAGAGGCCCCGTTAGTCGGAGGGAAATCAGGATGGATCCCAGTCCTCCTAGGAAGAGCACGACGATTGTGACCAGGCCGACCTTGGCAAGCGCGATCTGCGTACGATCCTGAATGGTCGAAACTGAGATGTCGGTGCCGACCATACCCGTGATGCCGTCCCCGTCTTCGAAGATCGGAGCGTATGCCGACTTGAGCAGGCCCCAATCTTCCGAGTCCTCGATCCCCGACGAGTACACCGTGCCTTGGTCCACGACGTCCGTTAGGCCGCGGATGTCAGCGTCGGACTCGAGCGCCTCACGTGTGCCGATGGGCGAGTGGTCATCACCGAGTGGGGTGCCGTCGAGGATGTACTGGATGGAATCCCCGGGGACGAGGTTCTGCGTATACAGATAGGTCAGGTCGAGTTTCGAGCGGATCCTCTGCATGGGCTCGACATAGCCCATATAGATTGTTCCGCTTTGGTCCCGATAGCCTCGACGAAAGTCCGCGACGTCGGCCGTCAGTTCGGTCGGATCCAGTGTCAGAAGTTGGGATGCGGCACCGAACAGTTCGTCCGTGAGCGGGCTGCTCGTCATCTGCTGGATTGCCCTGATTTCTCCAGGGTCCGTGTACTCATCGAGCGGGCTGAACGAGCCGGCGTTGACCAAGGGAGCGCCGGGTGTGTCCGCCACGCTCAGGGCGCCTTCCGGACCTAGGACGAAGAGTTGCCCCGTGTGGGGTGAGATTGCCACGGAGTTCGCATCCACATCCATGGTCCAGGCTTGTCTAAGTGTCCCGTCCGCCTGGCGGGTATAACCCTGCAGACCCCACGGCCCAACCGCGGCGAGAGTGGTTCCATCCTGGGTCATCGCGATGTCGCGAGCTCCGGCCGCTATTCGGCCGGCGGGGATCCCCTCCGCAGAACCGGGCTGGAACGTCACCAGCTCTCCGGTGGCGGGGCGGTTGGCAATGAGTCGACCAGCCGGCACATCGAAGGCGAGCCCGGCCAGGTTTTCGAACGGGAGCGGCCCAGCACGGAGTGCGCTCCCACTGACCATATCGACTTCGACCAGCTCGCCCAGCCCGCTCTCGATACCCCACAGGACCGCTTCGACGGGATCGGCGGTGACGCCATTCAAGATCCTCCCGCGGCTGAGCTCTTTATGGTCAGTCCCCTGGACGAATGCGGCGACGCCCGTGCTGACGACATCCAGCTTCATCTCGAAGCCGTCATTGAGGATGACGCCGTAGAGATCGCGATACGTGATCCACCCGGACAGCGTCGCGCTGAAGAGGAGGCAGGGGATCAGGACTGCCAGCGTCAGGCCCCTTAGGCTCCGCCGACGTGGTGCTGTCATCAGGCTGCCCCCTGCAATTCTTCTCGGGTTGCGGTTAGCCGCGGTCCGTTAGAGAGAGCCGACACCGTAAGCTCCTGATGCATAACGAATCAGTTCAACGCCAAGAGCTGAACTCGCCTCGGCCAGGTCCATGATCATGTCCGTCGGCACCCGGACCAACGTCATCCCCTGCGAAACGACCTCGCTGCCGTAGGTCTCCAAAATCCCGAGGGCGCCATCACCCAGGAGCGCTCCCGGCTCGATAGGCACACCGTCACACACGCCAGTCCCTTCAATCAGCACCCAGACGCTTTTCGCTGGGTCGTCACCGGAAAATAGAGTCGTACCGGCGGGCACCTCTTCGACGATCGCCCGCAAAGCGATGTTCTGCAGGTCTGCGACCGTGAGCGCCTCGAAGAACGGGGCAGCGGCCAGCGCATCCATGATGTCAACCGGGGTCATGACCTCCTGCCCGTCGGCTGCGAGCTTGACGACCGTCTCACGGAAGATCTGACCATGCAGCTCTGGCAGCCGCCCTCTAAGACGAGTGAGCATCTCGGGGTGCTCCTCCACCCACAAAGCATCGGCGGCAGCCGAAGCCTCCACGGCGAAGGGGCTGACCAACGCCGCATCGAGAACCGCGTTGGTTGAGATGAGGTCCTTCCGGTTCCGTTCTTCTGAGTTCGCAACTGCACTGCCGGCGCCCAAAAGGAGGGGCTTGAGCCGTTTGAAGAGCGAACGGGGGACCCCTTGTTCGACCGTCTCGAGTGCGTTCGCGCGCTCTTTGGGGAGCGCAGATCGAAGCGAAGATGAGAGCATCTCGTGGGATGGCAGGCGACCGGCGATGTTCAGAATCTCTAGGATGAAGTCTAGGATTCTCTCCTGTGCGTCCCGATAGAAGTGCCGCAGGACGCGGATTCCCGAGGTCGATACCGGACTCGCCCCGAGCCCTTCCCGGAATTCACGGTACCGGTACGCGCGCTCCAGTTCGACGTCGATCACGCCCGGCCATGCAACCTCTAGTTGGGGTCGTGCGGCCGTGCCAAGGAAGCGCGCCGCGATGGCCCGTGCTGCGTAGCGATGCCGGGGATCGGTGAAGACGGCGACCGAGCTAGGCACGCTTCGGAGTCCCATACGTTCCAGCACCCGCAGGACACTTCGGCGGACAGGCGGCGAAAAATCTGCTGCGAGCTCCAGTAGCCGGGTGATACAGGTGGGATCGGCAATACGACCGAGAGCCTCGAGGCCGTTGTATTCACTGCGCTCGTCCGCGCCGGGCAAGGCTCTGAGAATGTCTGGAACGAGCGCTGCAGAGTCAGGGGTGACGACGGCGCGCAGAGTAGCCATCGCTTCTCGCCGGATGTTCGGGCTCTCAGCGAACAAGTGGGAGGCGGCATAGCTGGCCAGACTCTCGTCCTCCAGCCGTCCAATCACCCTAAGGCCGGCTGCGACTTCTTCCACCGAACCGCCGAGAAGGCGGACAAGTCTCTCGGATGCCATCAGGCGATCCTGAGGATTCCATGAGTGCCACAGGACGATCACAGCGGCAGCGACCTCGCCCGGCCGATGTGAGTCGATGAGCCCTTTCACCTCAGAGGGCATGATCAGTCCATGGCCTCCCATCTCTTCCAAAAATCCCGGCCCGCGCGTGTTTCTGGCCTGCCCGACCCAGTCCAGGAAGGCTCGGGTCGTGTCGGGTCCGGCCTGTTGGAGCAAGGCTTCGATGAACGACCGGGCGGTGGCCATTTTTTCGTCGGGCGTATTCGGCAAGTATTCCAGTGTGGCTTCGAACGCGGCATCGGGATCGTTGATCGAAAGCAGGCGTAGTGCACAGTGTGCCATCTCCCCGTCACCGCCGGCCGCGATCGTTCGGAGATGAGCCTTCTCATCCGGCCCTAGCCCACCGAGTGCTTCGCTAGCGGGACGCGAAAGGTCGAGCCATCCCCGTCGCAAGTTCTCTACCAGCGAGGGTAGGTAGGCACTGCGTAACAGAATTGCGATCGCGAGGTAGCCCCCCGCCAGGAGAAAGCCGATCCCTGCCACGCGCACAAATGGGAACCCCTCGGCGAGCACGAGCAGAAGCAGGCCGGCCAGGGCCGTAGCCGCGGGCTCAGCCATCCCTTCGACCGCGGTGCGGACCTGTTGCTTGACCCCCGTTGGGACCGCGTTGAAGAGGAAATTCTGGTTGTTGAATTCGATGGAAGGAAGGATCCCCTGCACGGCCACGAAGGCGAAAATGGCGGCGGCCGCTCCCCCCTGGAATAGTAGAAAGTAGAAGGCCGCCAGATAGGCCAGCGGCTGGATCAACGCGACCGTTCCGACTCCCACTGCGAGGACGAGTCGGTTGAAGAGGAAGAGGCTGAAGAAGAGATTGAAGATGTTGACGAACACCAGAAGCCGGCCGAGCAGCGCACCCAGTTCTTCTTCGTTCAGTGGCCCGGAAAAGATTCGTAAGTACTCGTACTCAGTGATCGAGCTCAGCACGACGACGGCAAAGAGCGTGCAGACCAGAATCAGAACGAAACGGGAGCGTGACAGCGCTTTTGCGGTCTCCCGCAGTTGATCGATTAACCCCAGTTCGGGCTCATATTCGCCCTCTTCCAGTACCTCGTACCGTTTTCGGATGACTGAGACCACCGGCAGCGTTGCCAGCGCGATCAGGGACCAGATCAAGTAGAGCGCCCGCAGGCCGGTGACCTGAGAGACTACGGCGACTATCCCACCACCGACCATCGCCCCGGCGGCACTCCCTGCACTGAAGATAGGGAAGAGGCGTTTCGCATCCTGAATGTCGAAGAACGTGTCCGTGAAGTTCCAGAACAGCGTATAGAGGGCGATATACCAAAGTTCTGAATAGAGCCGGGCTGCATAGTAGATCAGGCCGATCCCTTGATCATCCTGAGCGACGTTGGGGATGGCGGCGAAGAGCCCGATCCCGCCAGCAATCAGCGCCACCAAGGTGAACAGCATCGTACGTGGCGTGCCGAACCGACTGATTAGGAAAGCGAACGCCGGCACGTATACGACCATCACGAATGGGCTCGCAATGAACACGTAGGGGATCTTCTCGAACCCGACCCGAGCCAAAAACAGTGTGTCAGCCGCAGTCAGGCCCACCATCACGCCAGCCTGAATTAGTCCCGCGAGTGCCGCGAACATCAGGACCTTACGACCTTCGCCTGGCTCGACCTTGAAGAGCCTACGAGTCAGTGAACTGGACTCGCTCAGGAACGTGCTCCGGTCTCGGACGGGGCGTGCGTGCGTGTACCCATGCCGAGGGGCCAGCCCAGGATCACGTCGTCCGCGTCCTCTGCGAAATCTCGAGTCTTGAGCCAGGAGGTGAGTCCTAACCGAGAAGACGTGGAGCCAGTGGTCAAAACAGTGCCCGGAACCTGTTCTCTTTCTAAGATCAGGCGTACCGCGAAATCGAGATCGTCGCGAAGGTACCAACTCACCATGTCGGTCAGCGGGCCGAGGGAATCGCCTCCGGGAAGAAAGCGCTCGAAGGCATCGAAATCGACCGGGCCCACGACGATTTCGATCATCCCTTGTTGATCCCAGACGCGACCGCCCATGACCGCGTCTACGCCCAGGACGCAACGTCCGTCACGCATGCCGAGCACCGTTCCTTGGTCCTCGCCAAGCTCGTGCCAGCGCCCGATGAACTCCCGGACCCTTATGCGCCCAGTAGGGCGGCCTGGATCGGGTTGAAGTGCGTGGGCGAAATAGTCCGACAGAAGTCCTTCCAAGCCGACAGCGGTGCGTCGGCTATGGGAGAGCGTGCCGGCGTAAAAGAGAAGTGAGCGATCCGCGACGTCCATTCGATCGCGCAGCGCATCGGCTCCCATTCCGATCAGGGATAGCCCCATATCGGCTACCCGACTCTTCTCCGGAGACTGGATCCTCATTCCGACTCGATGCTTCTCCTTTGCTCTGTACAGGAGGGAAACGAGCCGGTGATTGAAGATGTCTAGGAAGTCTCGTGTGGCGGTGTCTCCAGCCGCGAGCCGATCCAACAACAGCTCGGTGAAGGGCCGGGGGAGGGGCCCCTGACTCCCTGCCAATCCAAGAAAGCTGACGAGGACCTCTGCGGGCCCATCGTCTTCTCCATCTGGGAGGCTGACGTCAAGAACTTCACTCGCAGGGAAGGAGAGGGTCGGGTCTGAACGGAAGCGGATCGCCTCAAGTGAGGGGTCAGCACCGGTACCGATCGGTACAGCCTCCGGCCGCATCGTCTCCAGGAGGCGAACCGCCTGGAAAAAATCAAATGCGTAACCTGCCTGCTGTAGTTCTTCGACTACAGGAAGTCTTTGGTTCCTGCCAGAGCGGGCCATTGTTTCCAAACTTCACCAGGTCGCCGGCTGTCCTCAGCCACGGTGCGGGTAAAGGAATTTAGTGAAGCGTACAATGCTATGAAATGCCGGAGCACTGATGCAAATAGGAATGGACTGGAGCCTGGAAATGCCGAAGGATCTAACACCAGACGGACTTCAGTGCCTCGAGCGAAGCCACGCCAGGCCTCGTGGCCGAGTCGCTCGACGATCGGTCGGGTGTGCATCTCGCGAATCCCGTTGATCTGTCTATGCGCTGACTGGCTGTCGTACTGAGCGTAAAGGAGAAGGATCTCTTTGAGTGCGGCCAGCCCGTCGGGACCACCCTTTAGTGACAGGTGGTTTAGCGACAAGTGTGAGACGAGCCGCCATCGGGTTTCGCCACCTAGGGATGGGTCGAGCTGCGGCGTCGGTTTGTTCATGGCCACGATGGACTGGACAGGTGCCCCTGTCTCCGTGGTCAACTTTGCGCCGGCAGGGAGTTGCTCTGCCAGTCGGCGATTGGTGCATAGAGTGTGGGCGTAAATCGTATCGCCTGCCGGAACCCGAGCATCGAATTCCAGATCCACGAGCGAGAGCATCATCTGGGTACCCGGCATGTCCCGCCGGCCTGTTCCCGTCCTACGTACGACCCAGAAGGCCTCAGTCTTTTCGTGAGCGGCGTGATGATCGAACGAGTAATAGGGATGCAGCCGTCGGGTCTCATCTGAGTTGTCTTCAGAGGATGACACGGACACCACCGTGTGAATCTCCGTACTCCCCTCCCGATGGGCATCGGGGACGAGCCTGTACTCGGACTTCTTCTGATCGAGCCGAATGGGTTCGCTGGTGTGCGGGAACAGATTCGCCGCTGGGGTACAACCCAACGCGAACGTGTCCGTATCCACCATTAGGTCGGTTTCGGGCGCCCGACTGAGGAGAAGCAGTATGTCGAAGTGATTCCCCTTCAACGCTGGTCTGAGTCCCTTCACATCCATGAAGAGATACTTACGAGGGAAGGTGAAGTACTCCTGCAGTAGCCTGTATCCCGGGTGGGCATGGCGAGGGTAGGGCAGTACCGCTTCGTCTTCCCCGTACCCGACTTCCTGCACGTCATCCGGCCCGAGTTCGATGGGGTGTGTTGCACCCTCCGGTAACACGACTACCCCGGCCAAGTTGGCGAAGACGAGTTCGTGGAGGTCGGTGGCCGCCTTCAGGTCACGATTGAAGTGGAAGCGGAGGGAGTCGAGCTCGAGATCTTTGAGGGGGACGCCGTCCGCCTCGACTCGGATCCGGATCACCTTCACCACATCACCCCGACCATCCAGGAAATCATACTGATTGGTCGATTCCATTCCTCCGTAGCTGACCTCTACAGGCCAGAGCGTGACGGGATAACACGTGCGGAAACGGGCCGATAGGCCACCGGCTCCGTGCGCTTCGGCATACATGGAGGTGTGGCGGGCGACTTCGTACCCGGTGGTCAAGATCCCTTGTTCTGGGTCGGGCTTGAACTGCACCACCGTCATCGATGGTACCGGAGCCAGATAGTGGGGATAGAGCAGCTCTAGCAGCGCGGTTGTGATCTCAGGGAACTGCTGATCGAGGTTGCGTTGGACGCGGGCCGTTAGGAAGGCGAAAGCCTCCAAGAGCCGTTCGACATGAGGATCAGGACTTTCGTCCGGACTCAGTTCTAGGCGGTTGGCGACCTTGGGGTATTGGTCAGCAAAGTCCGCCCCTTTCTCACGCAGGTAGGTGAGTTCGGCCTGATAGTACTGTAGGAGTTCTTCCCGGGCGTCGTCTGCCATGGCCTATCGTCGTGAGGCACGAGCTTCGAGTGCCAATGGAAAGGAGACAGGTTCGAGCAGCGTGCCGATGCGAATAGTCCCTTCGATCCAGACTTGCAGTGACCGATTGTTCCCATCGGAGAGTTCAACGCTGACCTTCGGGTCTACCATACGGGGTTCGAAGGCGCGAATCGCAGCTTCGATGAGCCGGGAAAGTCGCAGGTGGGAGGGTGGTGAGCGCGTATACCACCCAGAGTAATCGGGGAGCCCCCAGTCCAACACTGTCCAGGCACGGCCTTCCAGCTCGCCAGGCTGGGTGGGGGAGCGAGTGTTGAGGAGTCGGCCGAGTTCCCTCTGGACCGACTCACGGACCCCGTTGGTGTCAAGGACCCGGAGAGGCTGCTGTTCGACCGGCTCGGTCGGATCAAAATCGACGAGTCGATCGAACAACAGCGCCCGGGCACCCTCGGTAGACTTAGAGTCGCGAGGCAAGGCCAAGAGGTTATACGGCCTTGTTCAGGCTCACGTCCCACTTGGCAACCGCGTTTCCGCCTGCTCCACCCTCTTCCTTCTGGGCGAAATAGGTCCACTCGATACGCGCGTAGTTGATCGCGATCGATTCGGTCGGCTTACCGCCGCCGCCGCCGCCCACTGCGATGCTCGAGATGATGCAGTCTTCCATCTTGTACGTGAACAGCTTCACCACAGCACCACTGTCGTTACGGGCAATGGTGATCAAAACCTCTTTGTACACTTTGGCTTCGTTACACCCCTGCAGCAGTGACGGGCTCGCCTTATCGACGTCCTTGGTCACGCTGAAGTCCTGGTGCATCGGACGGCCGGTGGTACGGTCCGTGTTCGAGACGTTGGCCGTCACGTGCTGCGCGATCCCATGGCTGTAACTAAACAGCTCCATGTGATCTTTATATCCGTTGAGTTGTGTCTGGCCCGGAACGTCCGTGACCTTCATGAGAACGATGTCCATCAACCCTCCTCAGGGTATTTCGCTTTAGTAAACGTGGCTATGCCACGGGACCCGGTGAGGAGCGGAAAGATCCCGCCCCTCACCGGACTCCGTTCATTGATCAGCCACCAGCTGGTGGCGGCAGCTCCGCGACGAGTCGCATCGAAGCCGTGAGTTCCTCAAGCTGGAAGTGCGGCTTGAGGTAGACGGTAGCCGCGTAGCTTCCCGGCTTACCTGCAATCTCGACCACATCTACACGTCCTTCACTGAGCGGGTAGGAGGCCTTCGCCGACTGCGGTGCATCATCGTTGATGAGCACATAGTCGGCGATCCAACGGTTCAGGAACGTCTCGACATTCCCACGCGTCATGAAGCTTCCAACCTTATCACGCATTATTACCTTCAGATAATGTGCGAAGCGGGAGGCTGCCATGACGTACGGAAGCTGTGCCGAGATACGCGCGTTCGCATTGGCCTGTGGCGTGTTGTACACCATTGGCTTCTGCGCCGATGCGCCACCGAAGAATGCCGCATAGTCGGTCCCCTGACAGTGACACAGTGAGATGAAGCCAAGGTCGTTCAGCTCTTTCTCACGACGATCAGTGATCGCGATTTCGGTCGGGCACTTCAGCGCGACGTCACCTTCGTCCGTCTTGAAGGTGTGCGCCGGCAGGCCTTCGACCATACCGCCACCTTCTACGCCACGGATTGCCGCTGTCCAGCCGTAAAGCGAGAAAGCGTTGGTGATCCGCTCACCGAGGGCCCATGCTGCGTTCCCCCAGAGGTACTTCTGGTGGTCCCGTCCATCGACTTCCTCGACGAAGTTGAAGCCGTCGACCGGCTTCGTGTCGGGGCCGTACGGAAGGCGCATGAGGATGTGCGGAAGCACGAGCGAGACGTATCGCGAATCCTCAGTTGCACGGAACGAGTTCCACTTGATCAACTCAGAGCTCTCGAAAACCTTCGCGAGATCGCGAGGTGCACCGAGACGGGTGTAGCTCTGGAGGTCGAACATCTTGGGGCTTGCCGCCGCAATCATCGGGGCATGGGCCGCCGCTGCTACGTTCGAGAGCTTCTCGAGTAGCGCGATGTCCTGTGGGTGACGACCGAACTCAAAGTCGGCCAAGAGGCAGCTGTACGGGTTACCACCGAAGGTGCCGTATTCCTCTTCGTAGAGGAGTTTGAACAGCCGACTTTGGTCGAACTCGACAGCCTTGTCGAGGTCGTCCTGAATTTCCTTCTGGCTGGCAGCCAAGACACGGATCTTCAGTCGTGCGCCCGTCTCGGAATTCGAGATCAAGTGCGACAGTCCGCGCCAGCTTCCTTCAAGTTCTTGGAAATCCGGACTGTGCATGATCTCGTTGAGCTGGTCGCTCAGGAGTTCATCAATTCGAGCAATGCGCTCGTTAATCATTGCTGCCGAGTCCGAAGACACGGTGATCTCTTCCGAAAGAATCTGGTTGGCGAACTCACCGACCAAATTCTTTGCATGCTCGGCCTGGGCGTCGTCCTGCGCCATGTTGCCCTCGGAAATGATCCGGTCGAGGATACTCATGTCCTCGGTCGCAGCGCCCCCTCCTTCGGAGGCCGCTTGTTCTTTTGCCATCTGACCCTCTCTAGATCTAATGTTGTGACGTTTACGTTTCTGGTCGCTTGAAGTCGGACACCGGAAATTACTCGGCGTCGTCCTCGGCCGGAGCCGTCGCTTCCTGGATCTCCTTGAGGCCATCCGTGTTCTCGACAATCTCGATCAGTAGGCGATCGAGGTCGTCGTTACCATCGAGCTTAGCGCGGAGGTCGCTCAGACGCTGACGCGCCTCGAACAGCTTCCGAAGTGGCTCGACCTGCTGAACTACGGATACCGGATCAAAGTCCTCCATCGACTCGAAATTCAGCTCGACGTTGAACTTGCTGTCTTCGTCGGTGAGCTGATTGTCGACCTGGAACGCGAGACGCGGGCCGACTGACTTCATGACATCATTGAAGTTGTCACGGTCGACCTGGACGAACTTGCGCTCTTTCATCGGAGCGGGTGCTTCGGCGGGCTTGCCTGCCAGATCAGAAATCACGCCCATGACGAAGGGGAGTTCCTTCTTCTGGATCGCGTCCCCGATCTCGACGTCGTACGTAATCTGCACCCTGGGCGGGCGCACTCGGTCCAGCGTATGCTGCGTGCTTTCTGCCATGGTTATCTCCTCACCATCGGCCAGGATTGAAAACGGGGCGGGTCGTAATCACGATCCGTGCCTCGTAAGTCCGGGAGGGCTTTCCTCACCGGTTTGTTAGCCGCTTCAGCGTTCATTCTTCTTCGACTCCTTGGTCGATTCCGAGGAACGTGAACAGCGCCTCCAGATTAAGTCCTTTCCGAACGAATTCGCGTAACAAGTCATCGAGGGTCTTGTCACCCCACGAGACTGCTTTCATCACTAAATAAGGCGTCGGGCTGTGAGGCTCGACTTGCTTCAGATACCGTGCTGCATTGAGCAGCACCTGGTAGGCCTCCTGCCGACTGCGGATCGCACCCGATTCGGCGACGGACGGTACGTTGCCAGACGAAACGGATGCTGGCTCGCTGCCTTCCTCCTCCTTCGTATCCACTGGTACCTCCACGATGTCGGGTCTGAAGCTCCCTTCTTTCATCACTACGCTGATCCAGGTCAGGATCTCTGCGAGTCCTTCCCTGAATCGAACCAAGCTCGGGGATTCGTCTCCCAGCCTGTCATCCAAAAAGCTCTCTAATGCCCGCGTCGTTTCGATCGCGTCCTCAAGTACAGCTGAGGTGTCACGGAAGAACGACTCCGGCGTCTTCCGGCAAAGCCCCCGAAACGACTCGATGCTGTGAGACTCGGCGATCTCCGCCTTGAGTTCCTCATCATCGGGGCTTCGGGCCCCTACCTTGTCGAGCCACAAGGCTCGATTCCACTCATCCCACGTCGCCTCAGAGCTCTGGTCAGTCTGTGGATCCACCACAACCAGCTGTCCGAATGAAGCGGGTACTTTCTCGTTGATCCAGACGAAAGGAGCAATCCGGAAGTCGATCCCCTGCGAAATCTCGGGGTGGACCATCTCCCAATAACTCTCCGACAACTGGAGCAGCACTTCCATCCCACGCCGTAGCCCGGGCAACCCTTCTAGATGGAGCCATGACTCCATGAGCCATGCCGCAATCTGAAGGTCCTTCGTTTCTTGAATCAGAGCATCTTCGCAGAGTTGCCTGACCTCCTTCCAATTCGCCGACTTTAGGTCCCGATCCCAAATCCCCCGGGTCGCGACCGAGTCGTCCGCTCGTCTCGCATCCTTGATGCGATCGTAAATCTCATCGTACTGCAATGAACGACCCGATGGGTCCGCCCCGGGAACGGGACGCAGGAGCGCCTCAAGGGCGACCACCTGTTGTTCGGCGATCATTTAGTCGTCAGAGCTCACTTTAGTGTCTTCCAGCAGCCGCAATTCTTCGGCGAAAAAAAAACTACCCCGTTGGAGGGGGGACAACATTATCCGACAAGGGACGCTCGCGCGCAAGGAATTCCGACTACATACGTTTCTGGGTTGCGCCAAATGTTCCTGAAGTCGGGCAGGGCCTGCGGCTACTTATCGACCCGCGGGTGGGGGCGGGCGAGTCGGAAAACGAGGGAAGATGACGGTTCCGCCACCTGTTGAGGGAGTCAGTCCGAGTTGAATGAAAACGCTCGCGAGCCCATCAACCGGATCTGCTGTCTCAGACACCGCGTCCCGGGCCCTGGTGACGATTCTGGGATTGACCGTGGAACGGTCGACGATTGGATCGCCGGTCAGTGCCGCAGCGTCAGGACGGTGCTCCATGAGAAGCCTGAGCAGCGCCCACGGTCCAGCGTACCGCCACGTGACGGTTGCGTCGTCCACAGAGATTGCCTGACTCGCGGATTGACGAACAGGGCGCCGCGCAGACTCTGACGCCCACGTCAGACTCAGCGCAACAACATCGCCCACTCGCCATGTGCTCTCTCCGACTCCGCCGGCGCCTTGGTAGGTCACCGCTTGGCCGGCTAGGCTCAAGCGCCATTCGACGATCTGGTCGGCTCGAAGCTCGGAATCCCGGTTCGTCCTCATTTGGGTTCGGACGTCCAGGGCGCCGGGGACTCCTTCTTCGTTCGGCAATACCACCGGACCGAGAAGTGCTCGGATCTCCACCATTTGGCGGAAGAAGTCGACGGGCACTACATCGTCCAGGAGAGTCTGCACAACCGTGATGGGGTCTCCGTCGAGCGGGGCAGTGACCTGGTCCCATAGTTCGAGGAACTCCAACACGGACTCGACGTCGGCATCCGGCGCATCCGGCCGCGTGTCCAGGTCGGCGAACGGGAATCGGCCAGCCAACCGTTCGCCGTGGAACTGGGCGAGCTGGTTGTACCCGCCTAAGAGAGCCATCCGGGCCAAGTCACGGCACCGGTCTGCGAGCGACGTTCTCAACTGACGCTCGACCGACCCGAAGTAGCTTTGGGATGGTGCTCCGCTCTCAGTCACACCGCCCGAGCCGCACTGAGACAGTGTGGCGATCCCCATGTCCTGTCGGACGAACTGCTCCATCGCGTCCAGCTCGTTCCCCGGGGCCTTGTTCTCGTGCTCGTCTAGGGTGCGCACAATGGTGCGCCAGCGCTGAATGAGGTTGTCCGTGCCAGGTGCGATTCGCCGGCCGTCGTAGCGGAGAAGCTCTGTAACGGGCGGGAGGGCGAGATATCCCAACACGGGTGCGGCATACTCAGCTAGCATCTTCAGTGACTGTCGCTGCTGGGCCAGATAGGCTTCGAGCCCGGCCGCGTCGGGTACTCCGAAACCGACCAGAGAGGCAGGCCGGGTACCACGCCACACAGCGAGGTTTCCGTTCACCGGCTCATATAGACGGGCGCTGCTCAGAAGCATGTCGATTTCGCTGAGCAGGTCGGAAGCTTCGAGGATGATGGCCTCGGCCACGGCGGTCCCGGCAGGAGTCCCACCGACTTGCTCGTCCATCTCCAACATTCCGACGAGTCTGCGCGCGGCCTGATCGAATCCCGCCAGGCGAGCCTGGAGTTCCTCCTCCTGCCACGCCCGGCCTTCGCCTCCGACACTCACCTCGAACGTCATCGCCCGGCTTAAGGACCACCGCACGCGCTCCTCGAGGGAGCGACCCGCCACGCCTAGGGCCAATCCGCGGAGCTCCGGCGGGACTCCTGTGGGGGTATCCCCGCGAGCGGCCTGGTATTCAGCGAAGTAGCCGAGAGCTTCTTCCAGGGGACCCATGTTCCAGGTCGGCCGGCCGCCCAGCATGGGTTGCGGAGGGCCGCCCACGCCGCCTATAGGAGCCATGAAGCCACGGTTGAGTAGGCTGGCCAGCGCTATGCGGAGCGCACCGAGGCGCGGGGCCAGGTCGATGCGAGTGCCACTGCTTGGCGCTACCCGACCGGTGGAGTCCGCCTGGACTGGCAGTGATCTCGACAGGAGGGCCAGCCCGTTAGAAAGCTCTGTTAGGTGCCGCCTCCGTGTCGCATCGAAGGCCTGCGTGAAGAGGGTTTGGAAAGCGGCTCGGTCCATCAGGTCTGGATTCACCGGAATAGAATCGAGCATGACCTGGAGCACAGGGACGAGGGGAGCTTCGGTATCGAACCACATGCTGTCCGAAGACACCAGAAGGTCATGGACCTGCCCGACATCTTGCCAAAGTTGGCGTAGGTCGGACGCGGTGAATGCCGGATTGGACGCTCCAGCGAAAAAACTTTGTTTGAGCCCCTCCACCGCATTAAGGAGGCGCTGGTAAAAACGTTCCAGCAAGAAGGTCGCGGATTCGGTTGCTCTGACTTCGAAGCCCGCCCAATCAGCTGTGCCGACCGGGAGTACCGATGCACCTGCTAGGCCGGCGCGATAGAATTCGTCGTTTTCGAAGAAGTCCTGCGGTAGCTGGGTTTCGTAGTACCAGAAGAAGAGATCTGCGAAGACCTGGAGTTCTCCCGCCCCGAGGCCCGAAAGCCGATTGAAGCGGTCGGCGTTCTCCAGGAATTGCCCGATTTCGCTCAGGTATCCGACCAGCACTTCGTACTCCTGGAACCGATTGGTCATTCGGACCAACTGATCCGAATCATCCAGTGGGATCCGGCCACCCAGTGTCATTGCCCACTGTTTGTCGGTCATCGTGTCGGCCCACTCGGTGATGCCTGTTCGGAAGGTCGGCAAGATTACGTCTTGGAACCCCTCCGTCATGGTTTCCTGGATGTGCTGGTCCAGGTCGTCAAAAAACGAAGTCGGTAGGAAGACAGACCTGAATGGGCCAGCTTCCAAGCTCGACATTTGCTCAAGAAGGGAGCGCACGGCTCTCTCTTCAGCGGCCTGCGACAATCCTGCTTGATCCTCGCCGAACTGTTCGGTGATGCTGGTCCCGACCGAGTCGAGCAACTCGATCAGTGGGCCAGCGTCGCGTCGGAGTGACGCCTGCCCGAAGAACATCCCAGGAAGGCCCACCAGCACGAGAAGAGCTGCCGCGACCTGGATCCAGCGAATGGCTCGGTTTCGGTCTAGGAATCCCTTGGCAAAGCCTCGTGCCAATCCTCGTTCTGGGAAGATCTTCTGAGTGAAGAGGCGGCTGGAGAAAACCGATTCCTCGTGATGCTCTTCCACAACTGATTTGAAGTCCTGACGATGCATGATCTCGTTGAGCTGATCGCTCAGGAGTTCATCCATTTGAGCAATGCGCTCGTTGGACATTGCTGCCGAGTCCGAAGACACGGTGGTCTCTTCCGAAAGAACTTGGTTGTCGAACTCCCCGGCCAAATTCTTTGGATGCTCGGCCTCAACCTGTTCGCCCTTCTCGACCATCCCGGAGAAGTAGACACCTCGGAGGAAGAAGCTCTCGTGGTAGGCGCTGTCCTCGAATACCTCTGCGAGGATGGTGCGCGTAGCCCAGCGGAGTTCGTCGGCGACGTCCGGAAAGCGGAAGACGGCGTCGGCGTCTGCGAGTTGGGTGCGGGAAGCGAGGACTTCAGTGGACCGGTCTCTCAGGGAATCGGCGATCCCGTCGAGCGCCTCGTCCACCCACTCCTCCCTGAACGAAGCTTCCAGCGAGTATGGACTCGACCAGCCGAAGATGTCTTGATGGAAACGGCGAGGGACGGCGTTGACGAAACTGGAGAATCCGGGGAGGCGATCGGCCTGCGTCAGGAGGACGTAGACGGGGAATCGGACCCCCAGTTCGGCCTGAGCTTCGCGCAGACGGCGGAACAGGGCTCCGCCGATCTCACGGAGTTCTTCCTTTGAACGGCCGCGCCAGGATCGAAGGTCTGCTGCGGATAGCGTCAGGACCACGCCGTCGATAGGCCGTTCGGGGCGGTGTCGTTTTAGGAGCGCCAGCAGCCGTTGCCAGCCCCTCTCGTCTGAAGTCAGGTCCTTCTTGAGGACCACGCTCCCGGTGACGTCGAGCACCACGCCGCCGTCAAAGAAGTGCCACCCTACCGTGTGGCTGGCCGCCGAAAGGTCTGCATTGCCCTGGACTCGACGCGGCAGGGGGATCTGCCGAAGGAAGGTGCTGTTCCCACTGCCGGTGGGCCCCAGCATCATGTACCAGGGGATGCGATAGCGGTAGCCGGCGCCGGAGGTGACGCCGCGAAGCGTTTTCATGCCACGTCGGAACGACAGCTCCAAGTCAGCGGCCTGCGTCATGGACGCAATCGGAGCAGGCATCTCCTCGGGAGCCTTAACTGTCTTGGATTTCTCGTCCGGCTTTTCTCGCGAGCGCCTGAGCACGATCACGATGAACACCACGACCGCGATCACCGTGATGATGAGCACGGCCAGTACGGTCCTGAAGTGCTCGGTCAGGAAGTTCAGGATCTCGGTCACCGGCCAGCCTCCGCCGTCGCGCGGGCTACATCGGCACTTACATCACGAATTCCCTGCGAGACGTCAGTCCAAACAAAATGGGAGAGGACGAGATAGCTCCCGATCATGACAAGAAGGACCGCGACCCAGCGCCGCACCGGAGGCAGCCGCAGATTTTCGGTCGAAACGAGCGTGCTTTCCGTCGGTTGCGAAAACAGCGGATCGATATCGTCTGCGAGCGTTGTTCGGCCCCGGGTGACGAAGTTGAGGAGGCGGCGGCGAAGGCTTTGCAGGCCGCCGGAGTCGCGTGTGCCTCGATACTTGCCCAAAAAGCCGAGAGAGAGCGCGGAGAGGTAGATCCAAGCCATGTCCCAGTTGGCGTCGTCGCCCTCGGCGAGGAGTGCCTCCGCTCGTTCTAACACCTGTTCGCCTGCCACGTGGGAGCCGAACATGTGCGTCTCAAGGAGCTCGCGGGACCATGCCTCGCGTCCTTCCCACTCCATGTTTACGAGGACCTCGTCAGCGAGTGAGGCCATGACGTACTGGGCCTCGTCCATCCAATCGATACCTTCTGGCCCGAGCGAACGTGTCAGCTCCCGAGCCTGTCCCTTGAGGAAGTCATGCAGGTGGGTACGCACGCGAGCCACAGCCTTGGAATGGGCGGCCGTGCGGTCTTCCGAGGCTTCACCGGCTCGTTTGGTGAAGTGCCACGGATCCGCCTCGATATCCGCCCCAATTTCAGAGAGGCTGGTGTAAAAATCCCGGAATGCGCTCGCCAGGATCCGATGCGACCACCCGTCGGTCATACGTTGACCTGATCCGGGGCATAGAAGACGATTTCGGCCGGCCGCTCACGTCCTTGCCGTTCAGCCGGATGCGAGAG
>Ga0233449_1001903_pt1 | contig 17542 bp, 14 predicted proteins | sample SI_124_October20_FD_183012 | JGI IMG/M metagenome (GOLD analysis project Ga0233449, IMG submission 183012) | Seawater microbial communities from Saanich Inlet, British Columbia, Canada - SI_124_October2016_200_MG | ecosystem: Environmental > Aquatic > Marine > Inlet | place: Canada: British... | reverse complement strand
GCCTGGGCAGAACAACCATGGGCAACAGATTTAGTCCAGCAGGGTTGGCCAATTTTTTGTCCTGTTAATGATGCAATGCGCATCGAAATTTCACGGCAGGAATCTTCCGAATTGTGCAGGCAATACGGAATCCCGGTACCCGCTTTTCACCATGTGCAGAATCGACTGGAGGCCCGCAAACTTATGCAGGATGATCCCAGACCTTATGTGCTGAAAAATCCGATTTGCTCTCCATTCAGTCCCATTCACGCCATAATCTGCGAAAGTGTCGCTGACACAATCGGCTGGATTGAACGGGTAGATTACGCGGAAGGATTGTTTCTGCAGGAATATCTTGGAAAAGAAGAAGCTGGGCATTTTGTTTTTATCAGTGGTGGTGAGATCAGCAGTTTGGTTACAAATCAGGAATTCAAACGTGCTTTTACAGGCGATATGGGTCCGTTGGCCGGTGCACCGCTGGCCGGACTTGTGGAGCAAGATCCGGATGATAAATATGGACTGGCACGAGAACTGATTCACCCACTAAAACCATGGTTTGAAAAAACCGGCTATACCGGCCCTTTACAAGTCACCGCGATTCGAAAAAACGGTGTCTGGCATGCGATTGAATATAACATTCGCCTCGGAGTTACGACTACCGCTCTCCTGTTGAGAATGCTAAAAAACCCTCTTCAAACTCTGTTGAATGTCGTACGTAATCAAACTACTGCGCTTGAATGGCGTCCCGAAAAATATTTTGGTTGCTCTTTAACTTTGGCCGGTTACGGTTATCCATACGTGGTACCTTCTGTACCTAAATTACCGGTTGAAGTTTCAACTCCGCTGGAGTGTGATTTATGGTGGAATGAAGTTGATGAAGATAACGGGCAGCTTTATATGGCGAATCATCAGAATTATGAAATGGGTCACCGAATTGCGGACGTAAATGCCTGCGCACCTGACATGTATTCCGCTGTTAAGTTAATTGAAAATGAAATTCGCAAGCTACGTTGTTTAGCGAGTTATTACCGACTTGATCTCAAAGAACTTGCTGATAAAAATCTATCCCTCTTTTCCTCAGTAAAAAATAAGCTTTAATAATTAATGACATATACACTTCCAACCACTGAAGACAAATCAAACTACGTTGAAGGAAAGTTTGATGAGATCGCTCAAAAATATGATCGATTTAATGATGTCATCACCTTTGGTATGCACCGTTACTGGAAAAAGTTCGTTGTGCGCCAAACCGGACTCCGACCTGAAGAAGAATGTTTGGATTTATGTTGCGGCACTGGAGATATCTCTCGTGAAATATTACGTCAACATCCGGACTGTAAAGTAACCGGTCTCGATTTCTCTGCAGAAATGCTTAAAGTCGCTGAATCCAAAAGCAGCGCTAATTCCGGAATTCAGTATTTGCAGGGTGACGCAATGAATATTCCGTTTCCGGATGGAAATTTTGATGCCGTGACAATAGGTTATGGCCTGCGTAATGTCCCGGAGCTCAACGGTTGTCTCAAGGAAATATTACGTGTACTCAAACCCGGCGGAGTTTTAGTCAGCCTGGACGTAGGGAAAGTTCGCTTGCCAATTATCGCAGAATTAAATAATTTTTATTTTTTCAGTATCGTCCCTTTGATTGGAAATATGTTGATGCCGGGACAGGAAATGTTTCAGTATTTGCCACACTCTTCACTTAAATATCCAAATCAGGAATTACTAAAACGGATGATGCTTGAGATCGGCTTCCAGCAAGCTGAAATTCATGATTTCATTTTTGGCGCTTCCACTGTTCATGTTGCATACAAACCTGTTATTAATTGAGCTAACCTGAAACAGTGAAATCCAAAATATACCAAACACTTGAAGAAGCTAGATGTGCGTTATTAAAAAAACTCAATACGTGGACTGCATCAACTGAGAAACCCGGCACTGCTAATTCTAAAATTGTAAGGCTGGAAGTAGCAGTGGAAAATGCTCACCCGCTGGAATGGCTGACCCTGCAGGATTGTGATCGTAAAGTTTTTTGGGAAAATCGCAGTCAAACAGAACAGTTTGCCGGAATTGGTTCTGCACTTGAGGTTAAAGACGGCAAAGATGGTTACGAAAAAATATTACTGACTGTGAGTGATTATCTGCAGAATTCTCCAAAAGCTGTCCGTTTTTTTGGTGGAATGCGTTTTGATTCAAAGGCTTCAACATCAGCAGAATGGCAGGATTGGGGGACAGCACATTTTACTTTGCCGATGGTCGAATTAAGCATTGTAGCTGAAAAAGCAATGCTGGCCTGTCATATCTATTACGGTGAGGATATTCACGAAAAGTTGCAGCTTTTGCAAAAAATGCTGGCGTCAGTTCGTGTGGAAGAAATCTCAATTCCGGATAGTCCTTTGATCCGGCTGGAACGTCATGACCTGCCTGAATATCGTCAGTGGTGCAACCTGGTTGAGCAGGGTCTTGAAAACATTTCTTCAGGTAAATTAAACAAAGTAGTGCTCGCACGTGCCGCCGTTTTCAGTTTGGCTCGTGACTATGATCCGACTGAACTCCTGCTTCAACTGCGACGTCAAGCGCCGCAAGCTTTTCATTTTTGCTTTCAGCTTGCTCCGCATCAAGCTTTTTTGGGCATCACACCGGAGTTACTTTACAGACGATCAGGCAATAAAATTGAAAGTGAAGCAATTGCCAGTACACGCCCGCGTGGACAAACACTGGAAGAAGATGAACGATTGGCTGCAGAACTTCGTGAAAGTGAAAAAGAGCAGCGCGAACATTTGATGGTACTGGAACGTATGGAAGGTTTGCTGCAGCAGTTTTGCCGGCAAACTGAACGTTTAAGTTATTTGGAACTTCTCCCGCTGAGGCATGTTCAACACCTACAAAGCAAGGTGCAGGGGGTCTTGCGTGAAGAAATTAATGATTCAGATCTGCTGCCTGCTTTTCACCCAACCCCTGCTGTTTCAGGAGCACCTGATACAGAGGCACGAACCCTGATCCGCAAGCTGGAACCATTTGACCGTGGATGGTATGCAGGACCTGTTGGTTGGATCAGCAGCAGTCAGGCGGAATTTGCAGTAGGAATTAGATCCGGTTTATTATGCGGGCGCACATTGAGAATTTATACCGGAGCAGGCATTGTTGAAGGCTCGGTTCCGGAAGAAGAGTGGAGGGAGATTGAAGACAAACTCCAAAGTTGGCAACATTTACTGGGACGATCGTGAACTGGAATGAGCGTTGGGGTGAACTGATTATTGAAGAATTGGTACGGCACGATACGGACTGTTTTTGCATTTCTCCGGGATCGCGCTCCACACCTTTAACAGTCGCTGTCGCAAAAAATCCGCGGGCAAAATCTGCCATCTTCTATGATGAACGCGCCGCCGCTTATTATGCCCTCGGTCATGCCCGCGCGACTGGACGTCCGGCTGTGCTGATTTGCACCTCCGGAACTGCTGCAGCAAATTATTTACCGGCGGTTATCGAAGCCGCTGTTGAGCAAATACCACTGCTCGTGTTGACCTCTGACCGTCCCCCTGAACTCCGTGATACCGGAGCTAATCAAGCCATCAACCAAACTTTTCTTTTTGGAACGCACGTGCGTTGGTTTTTTGACCCGGGTTGCCCTTGTTCGGAATTCACGACTGAAGCATTACTTTCCACGATTGACCATGCAGTTTCCAAAACACTGCAGCCCTTGTCCGGACCGGTACACTTGAATTTCCCATTCCGTGAACCTTTTTTCGAAAATACAGAAACGGAAACAAACAGCAAAGTTGAGACACTTCCGGAACAAAAAGTATATGTCCGCAATACCGCTTTCAGCAAGGTTCTACCAAACTCAGAAATAAAAGCCTTGTTAAAAAACCGTCCTGAGTCCGGAATTCTCAGCATAGGACGAGTACCTGCTGACTCCCTCGATTCTCTCAAAAAACTTGCAGAAGAGTTAGCGTGGCCGGTATTTGCGGATGTCACTTCCGGTCTAAGATTGGGAGAGAATTGTCCGAACAGGATTACGTATTATGATCAATTGTTAATCAATGATCTGGATTCCGCAAACTGGGAAATTGAAGCAGTTTGGCACATCGGTTTTCCTCCCACATCGAAACGCTGGCTCACGCATTGGGGGAAAAACCCGGCCGCACAAATGGTCTGGATCGCAGATCATGCTGAACGTCACGATCAATCTCATAATTTTCGCTGGAAAATTGAAAGCGGAATTGCAGAATTTTGTGAGCAGCTTGTGAGTGAATTGCAACTTGAAAAGAGAGCAGACATCATTCCACTAAAAACACAAAAGTGGCTGCAGGCTTCTGCAAAAGTAGAAGCTGTAATGGAGCAGCATTTTCCTTTAAATTCTGAAAAAAAGGAGATCGATGATTTTGCATTATCACGCAGGCTGACTGAAATAATTCCTGAAACTCATGGGTTTTTCATCGGCAACAGCATTCCTGTACGGGCAGTTGATATGCTTGGATCCGGAAAAGGAGCGGAAATTCCAACGGCCCTCAATCGTGGTGCAAGCGGAATTGACGGACTCATCTCTTCCGCCTGCGGTTACTCCTCAGGGCTTAAACGTCCGGTAAGCTTGTTGATAGGGGATTTGTCTGCTATGCACGATCTGAATTCTTTCAAACTGCTTGCGGAATCTCCTGAGCCGGTTTTCGTAGTTTTGCTTAATAACCACGGTGGAGGTATTTTTTCATTCCTACCTGTAGCAAAGCAAACCGACATTTTCGAAACATTTTTCGGCACACCCCACTCCAATGACTTCCTGTCAGTTGCTGAAATGTTTGGTTTGAATTATTTTCGACCTGATTCGATCAGCGCTTTTGTAAAAGATTATCGACAAGCAGTTCGTGAAAACAAATCCGCAGTTATCGAAATATTTACGGAACGTGATAAAAATCCACAGCAACTTGAGGCTTTAGCTCAAAAACTCATGAAATGTGCATTTGAATCTTCTTAAGATCAACGATATACTTTATTGTTGCTAAATAAAGCTGTCTGCTCAGTCTTTCAACTAATTTTCACAGTATAAATTTTTACTTTGTTCTGAACAGAACACACACTCGTTTCCCTGCTAAAATATGCATACCCGCTATGACTTACCGCTGATAGGAGCAACCTTGTTTTTGCTGTCCTGGGGTACAGTAATGATTTACAGCACAGGTGGAGTTTATGCTGATCTTCAATACAATGATGGTCAATACTTTTTGTATAGACACCTGATTCACATGCTCGTTGGACTAGCTGTGTTGGGAGTTGCGCTGATCGTTAACTATCACAAATGGCAGCAGTATTCTATCTGGTTTATGCTGGGCATGCTGGTATTGCTGATCCTTGTTTTGATACCTGAAATAGGACACGAGGTTAAAGGTGGACGCCGCTGGTTACGCATAGGTTCATTCAGTCTACAGCCTGCTGAATTGCTGAAAGTGGTGTTGATTATTTACGTAGCTTCTTATCTGGAACGCAAACAGGAGGTGCTGGCTTCATTCTTCCGCGGTTTAACACCAAACTTCATTGTCACTGGAATTTACCTTTTCCTGGTCCTGCTGCAACCGGACTTTGGCACAGTGGTCTTGATCGCAACTACAGTTTTGCTGATGCTCTACGTCGGTGGCGGGCGCCCTGTTCATATTGCTACCAGCCTCATTGGTGTAGGAATTATCGGGGGACTGCTGATTGCTTCACACACCTATCGTGTAAGGCGGATGTTGGCTTTTTTGAATCCCTGGGATGATCCGCAAAATTCCGGATTCCAAATTATTCAATCCTTCATTGCACTTGGAACAGGAGGCTGGCTTGGAAGAGGACTTGGAGAGAGCCTGCAGAAACGACTTTTTCTTCCGGATGCTCACACCGATTTTATTTTTGCCATCATTGGAGAAGAATTAGGATTTTTGTGGATTTGTGTGCTGATAATTCTGTTTGTTGTTTATATTTGGCGTGGTTACTGGATTGCGTGGAATGCCCAGGATGCATTTGGAAAACACCTGGCTTTTGGCGCAACTACAATTCTCAGTCTGCAAATTATCCTTAACCTCTTTGTTGTAGTAGGCCTCCTTCCGACTAAGGGTTTGCCGCTTCCTTTCATAAGTTATGGTGGTACTTCTCTTGTAGTTGCCATGTTTTTAACAGGTCTTTTACTCAACATCAGCGGTAGTCTGCATTCAACAGAAGCTAAGCTTGAAAATGGTTTGTCCTCTCGTGCCACGACACCAAAAAATGAGTAAAGTTTCCTCATTCAGGATGTTCTGGAAGTCACATAATTTTTGGCTCTACGCTTCCTCAATGGCGTCTTCAGTCCGGAAGTTACTACTTTTTTCGCTTTTTTCCCTTGCTGCTGTAGCTTTACTGCAAACTCCCTCTGGCAATTATTTATCCTCTCAGGCTTTTGCGCAAAGTTCTTCAGGGCAAATTACGCCTCAGGGAAGTCACCGCCTGAAAAATTTTTTAATCAGTATAAAAGGACGTGACGACTGGACCCGCCTGATGTTAGCCACACTTAATAGTGCGTCTGCGGTAGAAAGTGTTTTGTCCGATGGCGTTAGCGTAAACATTCGCGGAACCGGAAAATTTCACGGAGTAACACCTCTCATGTTTGCATCCGGCATTGGTGCGCAGCTAATTGTAAAACTTCTAGTCGAAAAAGGAGCTCGCCTGAATGATACCGATACCCTCGGTAAAACAGCCTTAATTCAGGCAGCATATAAAGGACATCCTGAAACTGTCAGCTTCCTACTCCTGCAGGGTGCAAATCCAAATGCAGAAACAAATCAGCAGTGGACAGCTTTGATGTTTGCCGCAGAGCGAGGTGAATTGGAAATCCTCAAGACACTGTTGAGACACGGCGCGCGAGCTGACTTTCAGAATAAATTGTCCATGTCTTCAGCGATGTATGCTGCACAGAACGGTCATTTTGAGATTGTGCAGTTCTTACTAAAACGTGGAATTAAAGTGGATTTAACTTCACTCAATGGATCTACTGCTTTAATTTGGGCAATTAGATCGGGACATGAAAAAATTGCGGAATTACTGCTGGACGCAGGAGCAAAAACAGATACTCTTGAAGATGAATTCCAAAGAACCCCGCTGCTTCTCGCGGCAATGTACGGTCTGGAATCAACAGTGCAAAAGTTATTATCTGCCGGTGCCGATTTGGCGGCAGTTGATAAACAGGGAGAAAATGCTCTGTTACTGGCCTTAAGTAACAACCACTTGAAAACAGCGAGCCTGTTGATAAAATCCGGAATTCCAGTCAATACTCCAGACCTTAAAAAACGTACACCGCTGATGACAGCAACTGCTCAGGGTAGCTTGGAATTGACCAGATTTCTGCTCAAAAAAGGTGCGGACGTAAATGCCAGAGATTTCGTTGAAAAAACAGCTTTGATGGTCGCGGCCGCTGAAGGCCATATTAAAATTGCCAAATTGCTGCTTCGAGAGCAAAGTCGACTGGATTTTCGTGACCGCTTTGGTTGGACTGCTTGGACATATGCAGCAGAAAAGAAGCAGTTGTCCATGGTTAAATTTCTCAGTAAGAAAGAAATCGATAATGAGGAAAACCTCTTTTATGCCGTCTCACACGGGCACCTTAAGGTAGTAAAAATATTGCTCGATTTACGGGTAAATACAGAAATCCATGATTCTCAAGGCTGGACTCCTTTGATGTGGGCAGCAAATAACGGTCATTCTGAAATTGTGGAATTGCTGCTAAAAGGTGGAGCAAACATAAACGGCAGCCCTGAAAAAAGTCCTGATGATTCCGGTTGGACCCCACTTATGCTGGCGGCAGGAGGCGGGCATATTGAAACGGTAAAAACTCTCATCAAAAAAGGTGCCGATCTCGGAGCTCAGGATAAGGACAAATGGACGGCACTGACCTGGGCTGCTCTCAAGGGTTATTCTGAAATTGTAAGCCTGTTAGCAAAAAAAGGGAGCCGTATTGACGTACGCGGATCTGATGGGGCAACACCACTTATTTGGGCAGCCTCTCAAGGACACGAAAATGTTGTACAAGCCCTGTTAATAAAAGGTTCAAATGTTAAATTAAAAGATCTGCACGGAAAAACTGCTTTGGCACACGCAATACTGCAGGGTCATTTTTCTACTGCAAAGACATTGATCAAACACGGTGCTGATATAAATCAGAATTTACTCTATGCATCCCAGCGTGGTTACAACGAAATGGTTGTCTTTCTGCTTGAAGAAAATGCGGAAATTGATCAGCTCTCTGCACAAAATGAAACACCATTAGCTCTTGCTTCACAAGGAAAACATTGGGAAACCGCCAGGATTTTGCTGGAACAGGGTGCTGATCCAGCCTTAAAAAATTCACAGGGACAGACCCCGCTGATGTCTGCAGTTATGACCGGAGAAGTAAGATTGGTAAATCTTATGCTGCATCACCCGACATATGGACGACAGACTTCTGAGCTGAATACCACGGATTTTATAGGAAATACACCTTTAATGATTTCCGCAGTCCACGGTTATCTGGAAATTGTGACACTACTCCTCGAGCTTGGTGCAAAAGTTGAGGAAAGAAACCGCTGGCAAGAATCCGCTTTGATACTTGCCGCTTCCAAAGGCTTTCGTGAAATTGTGGACCTGCTGATACAATACGGAGCAGATTTTCGCGCAGAAGATGTTAATGAAAAAACAGCTCTGCTGAGAGCAGCTCAAAATGGACATCTTTTTGTAGTTGAAATGCTACTTTCACAAGGTGCAAATCTTCATGTTAATGCATTTGACATGAGTGGAGAAGGCGGGACTCCCTTGATTCAGGCAGCCAGAAACGGGCATGCTGAGGTTTCGCTGGAATTGTTGAGAGCAGGCGCCGTTATTGACGATGTTGAACTGATGTTTCACCATTCAGCTCTGATGGTTGCAGCTTTGAATGGTCATGAAAAAACGGCAGGTCTTTTGCTGAAAGCTGGTGCTGACCCAATGTTAAAAGACTCCTCCGGAAGATCGGCTTTATTGCTTGCTGCAACCAACAATCATCTGTCGGTTGTAATTCAGCTTTTGGATGCTGGACAAAAAGGGGATCAAAAAGATTCCAACGGTAACGGCATCTGGCACTTGATAGCGATGAGTGATGTAGAAAATGAAGACAGCGATTCCAGTTACGGTTCAGGGCAAAAAGAAGAAAGTGCTGCAATAATAATGCATGAATTAGTCACACGGGGAGTTCTGCTCGACACATTAAACAGTGCAGGGGAAACAGCACTGATGATTGCAGTAAAACGTGGAAAAGTAAAAACCCTCAAAATTCTGCTGGAACTTGGAGCCTCACCCGATGTCCAGACACCTGACGGTGAGAGTGCTTTAACGCTGGCAGAGGCAAGTGGTAAGGATGAACTGGTTAAACTACTACGATGATCAAATCCCGCTTTTAAGACTATAACTGAGAAAGAATCATGGTTGTCAACTGCCTCTGTTCCAGTAACCGACAACCATCTTTTCTTCCCGTTCTTGGAAATCAGCTTCAGTAATTTTTCCTTGAGCAAATCCTTCACGGAGATAATGCAGTTTTGCCAGACACTCTTCTTTTGAATCGCAATGGCTCCAACCTTTTTCATTCATATGAACCAGCTTTTCATACTCTTCCTGGGATATATTTACAGGATTTTCATGAGAATATGGTGTTAAACTAATCATCAGCTATCCTAAATTTTCCACAGATGTGTGGAATGTTTCTGTCAATGTAAATCAGTGATAACCATTTTAAGCACTAACGTCAAAAGCTTGCAAGTCGGTCACATAAAATCATGAACAAAAACGCCAAAAACAATAACTACCGGCAAAGTACACAAAAGCTTTTTTTTACAGGAAGTTTAATTTCAGGAGTAATGCTTGGTCTGAATGCACCGGGATTCGGCACACACTGGCTGGGATTAATTTCCTTGTTTCCTTTGATCTTCACTTTGGAGAAACTCCATGCGGAAGATGCTCTATCTTTCCGGAAACGGGCCTTACTTTTTTTTGGAATTTGTTGGCTCGCCGGAGGAATTGCCGCTTCAATTGGAGGCTATTGGATAACCAACAGCACCCACGTTTTTGGGCACCTCCCGTGGCCTGCAGCTTTAATGATAACAGCAGTCGGTTACGGACTTGAAGTAGGTTTTCAGCTTTTTGTCTACTTCGGAATTCCGCTGCTTTTAATCCCTAAACTCAATAACTGGGACTTACCGCTGCGGCTCGCGTTTGTTCTCGCACTTGATCCCTGGTATCCTCGCTTAATTCATTGGAATTACGGAGCATTAACCTTCTCCGAATTCCCCTGGATTGAACAACTTGCGGATATAATCGGATCTTCCGGACTGCTTCTTTACAGCGCAGGTTTCGCTTTCCTGCTCAGCGGCTGGTTACGCTGGAAATCCGGAAAGCTAAGTCACAAAAAAATTCTTCAAGCATCATTTCTATATTTGCTTTTATGGATCATCGGTTTAAGTTACGGTGCATGGCGAACTCAAAACCTCGAAACAAAATTTACGGAACCCAACTCAAAAAGTTCTAAGTTGACCGTACTCGTAATTCAGCCTAATTTTTCACTTCAGGATCTTGCTTCTAATCCGCAACTTGCTCATTCAAAACGGCAGCAGAATTTGGAAAGCCTGTTGACAGATTCGAGGAAAGCGCTCGCAAAACTTCCTCAAAACACAAGCACGGAAAAATTGCTGGTCTGGCCGGAATCCGTCTTTCCGGATGCTTATTTCAAGTCTAAAAACTCGCGTCTTAAAGTTTCAGCTTTCGCAGAGGAACATCAAACCAACATCTTATTTACGACAGTGGACTGGGAACGTACTCAAACGGGTCATAAATTTTATGGAGTTTCAGTACTGGTCGGCAAAAAAGGTGAAGTTCTGGGACGCTACAACAAGATTTTCCTGATACCGTTTGGAGAGATGATTCCTTTTTCAGACTGGTTTCCGGGCATCGCCGCATGGCTCCGGAATAACATTGCCAATATGTCTGAGTTTGATCGAGGAACGGAATATACAGTTTTCCCTTTGGCGGAAGATATTCAACTTTCTGCTCCTATTTGTTTCGATATTTTTAATCCTAAAGTCATGCGCGGTATGGTTCTTAATGGCTCAAACCTGGTGCTGAACCTCAGTAATTTAGCCTGGTTCGGACGAACAACTGCATCTGACAACATGGTCGCGACTTTGCGTTGGCGCGCTATCGAAAATCGGGTACCGGTTGTCTTTGCATCCAACAATGGAGAAAGTCTCTTCATTGCTGCAAACGGTAAAAACATGAGCCAACAGCTTGGACTTTTTGAAGAAGGTACGTTAACCTCTACAGTACAGCTTCAGCATCAATTTTCGTTTTACCGGGAATATGCAGAATGGGTTTGGGCAGGATTTATCTTTTTATTTTTGCTGCTGCTGATTCCGGCACTTCGTGGATGCAAAATATTTCAATAAGTATTTACAATCATTAATGTTATTCACCTTAACAGGAGAAAAAAATGGATTTAAAACTCAAAGGGAAAGTCGCCATGGTGGCGGCTTCAAGTAAAGGACTGGGTTATGGTATCGCTCAAGCACTGGCCCAGGAAGGTGCTTCACTATCAATTGGCAGTCGTACTGAAAAGGATATTGAAGCAGCAGCCGAAAAACTCCGGAACGAAACCGGAGTACCTGTTTTAGCTAATGTTCTGGATTCGTCAAATCCGCAATCAATCCAAAACTGGACAGATGCAACTTTCAAGGAATTTGGCGGGGTTGATAAACTTGTGATCAATGCCGGAGGACCCCCCACAGGAAAATTTGAGGATTTTTCTGATGAGGACTGGCAGGCGGCATTTGAACTAAACCTTTTCAGTGCTGTGCGCATGATCCGGGCAGCTTTACCATCGATGCGTGAACGTGGTGGCGGATCAATTTTGACGGTTACTTCAATGTCAGTCAAAGAACCGATTGATGTGCTGATTCTCTCAAACGTCATGCGTTCCGGGGTTACAAGTTTGGTGAAAAGCCTCTCTGCACAGCTTGCTTCAGATAACATCCGGCTCAACAATCTGATGCCCGGGCGAATCAACACGGATCGGATCCGTAGTTTGGATGGGATAAATTCAAAAAAACAAGGAGTTCCTGTCGAGCAAATTCAAGCTGCAAGCCATGTTCAAATTCCTTTGGGTCGTTACGGAACCATAGAAGAGTTTGGTCGTTGCGGGGCTTTTTTGCTCTCTGATGCTGCAAGTTATATCACCGGTTCAAGTCTTGCCGTTGATGGAGGTGCTCTCAAAACTGTCTGGTAAAAATCGTTCAAGTTTTTTGCATTTCTGACGATATTAATGATCAAGAGGAATAGGCCGTTTTGCGGCTTGGCTTTCTGTTTTACGAAAGTCCGGCTATTAACGTCGATAATTCCCATTTTAAAAAATGATCAATCTCAGAGGTGCAAATGCCTATCAATTATCTTAACTTATATCTTCTTGCCGTCTTCGGCGGACTTGCTGCAACAGTAAGCGGAATTGTGATCTGCTATGCTGGTATCTCGGAAACAAGTTATCTTGTTTATCGGGGTATGGAGCTCACAACATATTATCTTGATAAAAATCGCCACGACCTGTATGTAAATGGGTTAGTTTACAGTATAACTTTCGGAATTGCCTTTTTGCTGCTGCTGGGAGTAATTGTGATTCCAAGTCCAGGACAAATTCAAAAGCGCATGTCCACATCTCAGTTTGCGGGTGCAGCCGGTGCGGGTTATCTCGGACCTTCAGGAGTGTCTGCTCCTGTTGAAGAAACTCCAAACGCAGCGGGAGAAATGCCTGCAGAGGAAGAGGAATCCTTTGAAATAGAGCTTGAACCGGACATAGAATCCTATGATGTGGAAGAAGAAGATGATGATGATGAGGAAGAATCGGCACTTTCGAGTTTGGCTGATGATGATGATTCAGATGTAGTTTACGGTACAGGACGCATCACTGACAAAGCACACAGATCATTTATCCTCACCAGTCCGGACAGTGCGGTCAAGTTTCTGATGCGTAAAGAACTTGACGGACGTCCGCTGAAATCATCGCAGGATGAAATATACGAAGGCTGGCAAAAGCGAGGACTTTCCAGAGGAAAATTGCGTAAACACTTTCTCAAGATTATGGAATGGGACAGCATGCCTGAAATGGAAGTTAATGAAATCTATAATAAATTGAAAGACAAGGCATACGAAGTAAAACACACTGGCTAACATAACAATCAACCAAACACTAATTAATTAAAACATATGAGCTCAAAGCTTTTCAAAGGAACACCTACTTATTTACTGGATTCAAAATTAAGTGAAGCTTTCCACATTGCACGCCTGTTGGAAAAACCACTGTTACTGGAAGGTGAACCCGGAACCGGTAAAACAAAACTTGCACAGGAATTTGCTAAAACAGAAAACCGACCCTTATTTGAAGTACCAATAACTTCAGAAAGCAAAGTTTCGCTCCTCGTTTCACGTTTCGATGAAGTTCAACGCCTGATGGATACACAGGCTGCTGTTGCCAATGCCCAGATGAAACAAGCAGGAATTGACATGCAGATCGATACCGGTGGACGTAAAGTGGACAACTTGGAAGAATACGTCCATTTGGGACCACTCGCAGAAGCCTTCTCTACACCAGGCTCGGTTCTTTTACTGGATGAAATTGACAAGGCTCCCCGTGAACTTCCCAACAATCTTTTGTTTTTACTTTCCGAACGTAAGATTGTTGTTCCGGAAACACAGCAAACAATTGCTTGTGAACCGGGTAAAATGCCGATTATTGTGATCACTTCCAACCACGAACAGGATTTGCCTGCGCCTTTTATTCGGCGTTGCATCTACATGTATATCGAATTTCCGCCACCGGAAAGATTGCGTGAAATTGTTCGGATGCATCATCCTGGAGCAAATGAGAAAATTGTCGCAGCAGCAATTGAAATCTTCTATCAGTTACGTGAACTTGACTTGACACGGAAACCCTCTACCAGTGAAATTTTAGATTGGATCTCATACCTCGTTCAGACAAATGTCCTTGATACTAAAGTTGTTGAAAGACTTAAAGGTGCACAAACTCTGGTTAAACATCGTGACGACCGTGAGCTATTACGAGTAATTCAGGAAAAAGGTATTGAGTCTGCAACCAGTCGAAAAACACCAAACTGGTAAATTCTTTCTCACTCATGAACTAAAACATGTTTCAAATTAGCTTCTTCATTTTTATTTTTTTACTTGGAAGCATCCCTTTCGGTTTGTTGATCAGCCGTTACTGGTTAAAAATAGACATCCGCCAGCAGGGAAGCGGAAACATCGGGATGACAAATGTCATGCGGGTCGGTGGCAAATTACCAGGGATTATGACTTTTTTGCTGGATTTCGGAAAAGGCAGTCTCGCAGTTTTACTGGCCCAAACAGCTTTTCCTGTATCCGAAACATCTCCGCAAGCTCAGCTGTTATTCCTCAGTCTCGCTGGAATCGTTGTTGTTTGCGGACACGTCTTTTCCGTATTTCTACGTTTTAAAGGAGGCAAAGGAATTTCGACATTATTTGGAGTTTTAGCGGTTTTGCATTTCAGCATCGGTCTCAGTGCAGCCTTGGTTTGGGCAGGCATGTTTTTATGGAAAAAGATCTCAAGCCTTTCTGCAATCACCATGCTGATAGTACTTCCGTGGTTATTTATCCTGATTCCCTGGTTACAAAATGAAACTCCTGTTTGGACTATGTTTTTCCTTTTCCTTCTGTTATCATCACTGCTAATCTTTAAGCATCGTGAAAATATTCAGCGTCTGCTCAAAGGTCAAGAAGGCCAACTCAGTTCCAATAAAAAAGACTGAAAACATCTTTCAAAGAAACCTTAAATGAATCCACTTGCTCCATTCTTGTTCTTCTTTGGTAAAGATATGTTCCGGCACGTAATTCTTTTTTCCGGAATTGCAGTCATTGCCTGGTTCCTGACACTCAGCGGAATTGGCTGGGGAGGTTATTTGTTGTGGATTTCACTTATTCTGATCGCCACATTAATAATTTGGCGGGCCGGTGATTTTTTCTCGCCAGCAGCAACTTATGTCCAGAATAAACACGATATCCCGCAGTCAATTAAAGCCGCAGTTATCGACGCAATCGCGAGTTCCTTTCCGGAGTTTTGTGTCGCCATTATTGCGGTAATCTTGATTGGACGAGCCGAGGTTGGCATCTCCACAATCGTGGGTTCTGCACTTTATAATGTGCTCGTTATTCCAGCCGCCGCTGGTTTGGTCGCCGCTAGTCCAATGGTCATCAGCCGGGAAGTTGTCTGGCGTGATAATATTTATTATCTTTGCGTTACTCTTTTGCTAGGCGCGATGCTCTGGATGTTTCCAAATGAATGGGGTGCCGGTGTCGCTGTGGTGTTTTTACTGGCCTACATTGGTTATGTCTTTCTTCTTCATCGGGACTTCAAAAAATCAAAAAAACAAACTGCGGATTTTCAGGAAACTGATATTTTGGAAACAAAGACTGAGGATGATGATGAACTTAACTTAACATCCGAAAAAAAGGCGTGGATGTGGATTGTCGGGATGATGCTTGTGATGGGAGGAGCATCTCACCTGTTGGTTGAAGCTTCACTTGCTCTTGGTGACATGTTGGGTATTGACGCAGTTATCATGGGCTTTGTCGTGATTGCCGCTGGAACATCCGTGCCCGATACTGCCCTCTCGGTAATCAGCGCTAAAAAAGGTCATTACGATGCTGCCGTTTCAAATGTTTTCGGCAGTAACATTTTCGACATCTGCATTTGTTTAAGTATTCCTATCTTACTCGCACTTGCCATGAGTGGCGAGCCAACCGCTATTGATCTGCCGCAATTGGGTTTGATCTGGAGCCTGATAGGCGCCACCTTCTTAGCGGTCTATTTCTTCTGGAGTAATAACTACACACTCACCAAATTAAAAGCAGGCATGATGGGGATGCTCTACCTGCTTATAATTATAGTTTCATTTTCGTTTTAATTTAATTCAAAAAGCAGAAACTCACTGGACTTGGAGGCACGTATTTTCAAGGTGCCTTCATCGCTTATTGCCATACCGTCTCCAGAGTTTAGTTCAATTCCATTCAGTAGAAGTTCCCCTCTCACCATCTGCAACCAAGCATGGTTATTTGTCTCAAGCGTGTGTTCAATTTCCTGATCGTCATTTAAAATGCCCATGTAGAGTAGTGCATCGGCGTGCATTGTCAATGCACCACCTTTCCCTGTCGGTCCAGCCAGCAATCCCAACTTTCCGGGTGTAACTACATCACGCACAAATTTCTGTGTGTACTCCGGCTCAATTCCGTTTTTTTCCGGTTCAATCCAAATCTGCAGCACATGAGCTTCTTCTGTATCTGAGGCGTTATATTCACTGTGCTGTATTCCGCTTCCCGCACTCATGTGCTGGATTTCACCTGGACGGATCACATCACGATTACCCATACTGTCTTTGTGCTCAAGTGCACCGGAAATCATGTAGGTTATAATTTCCATGTCTTGATGACCGTGAGTTGGAAAACCGCGTGAGGGAGCAATCTTGTCTTCATTGATTACTCGCAAGTTATGGAAGCCCATGAATCTTGGATCGTAATAATTGCCAAACGAAAAGCTGGGACGTGCTTCCAACCAGCTAAATTTTACATGACCACGTTCTGCGGATTTTCGAATGTTAAGCATTTACACACCCCAAACTTTTTCTGATACGAAAGACAATGCAACTAAAGTTAAACAGCAAAGTTTACTGCCATGACAAGATAAAAAACAACTTCACTCAACTGCTGAGTTGCACCCAGACAGTCACCGGTTACACCACCAAGTTTTCTTTTGAAATAAATTATTAAAACCCACCAGACGACCGCGACCGCCAGCAATGCCACCCAGACTTGATTGCCGATAAAAAGCAACGGCAACAAGCCAAAAGCACCATTTACAATTAAATCAACTCCGGATAGTTCTGTCATTAATCCGGATTTGCTAGTTGCCCCATCCTGAACATAGCTTAAAAAACGGAGCTGCGAAATCGAAACGAAACGGCTCAAAGTATGCCCTGCAAGCCAAACCCAAGGTAATATTTCAGTCTCAATTTGTAAAAGCGCAAAAAATTTCAGCAACACCAGAAACACTAAACCAAGTGCGCCGTATGTTCCAATCCGGGAATCCTTCATGATCCGGAGTCTTTCTTCCGGAGTCCATCCACCGCCAAGTCCGTCGCAGGTGTCTGCAAATCCATCTTCGTGTAAAGCTCCGGTCAACAAAACAGCAGCAATCATTCCCAGCAAAACCGCAATCGGCAAAGTCACTTCCGGAAACGTCCATGACAAATCTGCGAACAGCATTTGCGCCAGCAGCCAAACTCCCACACTCACGCCTCCCGCAAGCCAGCCCACGAGAGAAAAATAACGTGAGCAGTGAGAAGTCTTTGCTAAGTACCAGTTTGCAGGCAGCGGAATCCTACTATAAAATATGAAGGCTCCGGCGATACGCCGCATTTCCCGGACAAGTTTATTCTCCATCAGCACGGTCACTCACACCGGCGGATTCAAAGGAAGCCATTTCGTTCAGAAA
>Ga0233449_1001893_pt1 | contig 17597 bp, 13 predicted proteins | sample SI_124_October20_FD_183012 | JGI IMG/M metagenome (GOLD analysis project Ga0233449, IMG submission 183012) | Seawater microbial communities from Saanich Inlet, British Columbia, Canada - SI_124_October2016_200_MG | ecosystem: Environmental > Aquatic > Marine > Inlet | place: Canada: British... | reverse complement strand
CCAAAAGCAAAACCGCTTTTCCCGGTGATTGATATTCACACTCACTTTTCACTGGATACTGATCCGCAATTTATCATTAAAAAAATGAACGAGCTTGGCCTTAAGCGGATTGTTAATTTGAGTGGTGGTTGGGGTGATCAGCTTGAGCAAATGCTTGATAAATTTCACAGGCCCTTTCCGGGAAAAATAGATATATTTTTCAATATTGATTTTTCGCGTATTGACGAAGATGATTTTGGCAATAAAATCGCTCAGGATTTAAAGAGTGCCCATGCAATGGGTGTAAGTGGCATTAAGCTTTTTAAAAACTTTGGACTGACGCGAAAAGATAAGTCGGGCAAGATCATTGCAATTGATGATGAGCGGCTTGACCCGGTTTGGCAGATGGCCGGGGAGCTAGATATTCCAATATTGCAGCATATTGGCGACCCTGCTGCATTTTTTGATCCAATTGATGAAAAAAACGAACGTTGGTTGCAGCTGGCCCGTCATCCTGACTGGAGTTTTTATGGTGATGAGTTTCCAACGAGATCAGAGCTTTTTGCCCAGCGGGACAGGCTGCTTTCTAAACATCCGAGTACCACGTTTATCGGCGCGCATATTGGCAGTCACGCTGATGATCTTGCAGCCGCGGCGGCAGTTTTAGAAAAGCATTCAAATTTTTATGTTGAATTATCAGGTAGAGTGGCAGCGCTTGGCCGTCAGCCTTATAGCGCGCGAAAATTCCTCAATCGTTATCAAGATAGGGTGATGTTTGGTACTGACCGCTATCCCGGCAGAGCCGACCAGCCACGCTATAAAGTTTATTACCGTTTCCTTGAAACTGATGATGAATATTTTGATTATTATGATCATCCGTTTCCACCAACCGGGGAATGGAAAATCTATGGCGTGTATTTAGGGGAAGATGTACTGAAAAAGATCTATTACCAAAATGCAGAAAAGTTACTGGGAAATTAAATGAAATCAAAACTCTGGTTAATTTATGCACTGGTTACGACGATTTTTTGGGGCGTTTGGGGCGCCTTTATCGGGCTGCCGACTGAAAATGGTTTTCCGGAAACTCTGGGCTACTGTGTATGGGCGCTTACTATGATCCCGCCAGCCTTATTTGTTCTAAAACGAATAAACTGGGACTTGCAATATGATAAAAAATCCATCCTTTATGGTTCAATCATTGGATTTTTAGGGGCGGGCGGGCAAATGGTTTTGTTCCATGCGGTGACCACTGGGCCTGCTTATTTGATTTTTCCGGTGATATCGCTATCCCCGGTGATCACAATCGTGCTTGGTTTTTTGTTTTTAAAAGAACGATCAACCAAACTCGGCGCAGTGGGTATAATGCTGGCTCTTATTGCGCTGCCGCTATTTGATTATGCGGGTGGGCAGGGAGCAACGGATTACGGGATATTGTGGTTTATATTGGCGCTTATCGTCGCTGGAGCCTGGGGTGTTCAGGCGTTTTATATGAAACTATCAAACGAAACGATGCACGCTGAAAGTATTTTCTTTTATATGATGGTGACGGCGTTAATGCTTATCCCCGCTGCGCTTTATTTGACGGATTTTTCACAGCCAATAAATTGGGGACTAAACGGGCCTTATCTTGCGGCCTCTATTCAAATTCTTAATGCTATTGGTGCGCTCACGCTGGTCTATGCCTTTCGTTACGGTAAAGCAATGGTCGTTTCGCCGCTTACCAATGCCGGGGCACCACTTATGACAGCGATTATTGCCATGACACTGCTTGGGGTGATGCCGGGGTCTTACCGGCTTGCTGGTATCGTGCTTGCCCTTATTGCGGCTGTCCTGCTCGCGGTAGAGCCTAATGAGACGGTAGGAGAGGCTGAATGAAATATATTCTGGATCTTATAAGTCAGCATAAAGCAGGTGATCCCGTTGGTATTTATTCGGTATGCTCCGCCCATCCGCTGGTGATTGAGGCATCGTTAAGGCATGCGGCGTCATGTGGTGGTAAGATATTAATTGAGGCCACGTCAAATCAAGTTAATCAGGACGGCGGTTATACGGGAATGGTGCCGCATGATTTTTGCAAGCGTGTTTATGAAATTGCTGATCAGGTAGATTTCTCGCGCGAAAACATATTATTTGGCGGTGATCATCTTGGCCCCAACTGCTGGCAGGATCTGGAGGCTGATGAAGCAATGGAAAAATCAAAAATTCTCATTGAACAATATGTACTGGCGGGATTTAGAAAAATTCACCTTGATTGCTCTATGTCTTTAATAGGGGATGCTGTGCCGTTAAGTGATGAGACCGTAGCCACGCGCGCCGCAGTGCTTTGTCAGGTATCAGAAAAGGCATGGCAAAAAGCGGGTGGAGAAGCGCCGGTTTATATTGTTGGAACGGAAGTGCCGGTACCGGGCGGTGCACAGGAAGATTTGGATCAGCTCGCCGTTACATCGTCGGATGCTGCCCGAATGACCATCACGGCGCATGAAAAAGCTTTTGCTGATGTTGGACTTTCTAGCGTCTGGCCTCGTGTTATTGGGCTGGTGGTGCAGCCGGGTGTGGAATTTGATCATCATAAAGTGATCGATTATATCCCGCAGAAAGCCGCTGAATTAAGCGGGTATATCGAAAAATATCCAAATATGGTCTATGAAGCCCACTCAACGGATTATCAAACGGCGGATAATTTAAAAGAACTGGTTAAAGATCATTTCGCCATTTTGAAAGTAGGCCCGGGATTAACTTATGCTATGCGCGAAGCTCTATGGGCGCTGGATGCTATTGAAAAGGAGTGGTTAGGCGATCAAGCTTCTGATCTTAAGGGAGCCGTTCTTAAAACCATGCTAGATAATCCCGTCCACTGGCAGAAATATTATGGTGAAGACGCTGGGAAGTTAAAATTTTTAATGCAATATAGCCTTAGTGACCGTATCCGCTATTACTGGCCTGAGCCGGATGTGGAGCAGGCACTTGAAAAATTAATAAAAAATCTCAATAATAATCCGCCTCCTCTTGCTTTATTAAGTCAATATTTACCGGATCAGTATTATGCTGTTCGTAGCGGTGAAATTAAGTCAGATATCAAAAGTCTTCTACTTCATAAAATTTCAACTATATTAAAACACTATAGCGATGCATGCTGACAAATTGAGGATTAACACTAATGCCATACCTAGAGATTTCAGATAATCTTTTAAAAAGAAATAACGGCTACCACACAGCCAAGGAAATCTGCCAGCAGCCAGAGATGTGGCATAAAACAAAAGAAATGCTGGATAAAAATGCCAAGTCAATAAATAAATTTATCTCACCATTGTTGAAAATGGATAATTTGAGGATTATTATGACTGGTGCGGGTAGTTCTTCTTATATCGGCGAATGCCTCGAGCCGCTTTTAATAAATGACACGGGTAAAAATATAACCGCTATTGCCACTACCGATCTTGTCACCGGTCCGCATCGTTATTTTCAAAAAGATATTCCGACAGTTTTGGTATCCTTCAGTCGTTCAGGCGCAAGCCCGGAAAGTCTGGCCGCTATAAAGCTCAGCAATCAAATGATAGACGAATGCTACCAATTGATTATCACCTGTAACAATGAGGGTCAGCTTTATAAAAATTGCCAGGATGATAAAAACAGTTTAGCCGTTTTATTACCGGAAGAAACACATGATGTAGGTTTTGCCATGACATCAAGCGTCACTTCGATGATGTTTGCGGCCCTCAATATATTATCGAATAAAACTTATAGTCCAGACTTGATGAGCAGCACGGCAGCAGCGCTGATTGAAGAAAAAAATAATATGCTTAAAAATCTTGCGCAAAAATCTTTATGGCGTGTAGTGTTCCTCGGCAGTAATGAATTTAAAGGACTGGCACGTGAGGCTTCCCTTAAGCTGCTAGAACTTACTGACGGTAAGATCATCAGCACTTATGAAAGCCCGCTTGGCTTTCGCCATGGCCCGAAATCCGTTATTAACGGCAATACGCTGGTTTTTATGTTTGTTTCCAACGATCCTTATGTTCGAAAATATGATCTGGATTTACTGGCCGAAATTCGAAAAGATAGAATTGCCGGAAGGGTAATCGCCATTTCAGCCAAAGAGGATGATGATTTTGGCTCATCAAACAATCATATTAAACTTGCGGGAATGAATGATGCCTCAGATGCTGAGCTATTATTTCCTTATTTGACACTGGCTCAAATTTATGCTTTTCACCGTGCGCAAGCTCTTGGAAATGCGCCGGATAGCCCAAGCACATCCGGGACCGTAAACCGGGTTGTTGAAGGTGTAATCCTGTATGATTATGAATGATTAAGGGTAATTAAAGCATGTTTATCGGCGTTGATAGCGGTGGCAGTAAAACCGCATATATTTTAATTAATGAAAATGGTAAAGTTATCGCCAGTCATAACGGGGACACCTGTCATTATTTATCGGTTGGTACCGATAAAACGCGCGATGTTCTGGCGGAAGGTATTAAAAAACTTCTCGCGCAAGCTGATGTAGAGTTATCTGACGTGAAATATAGTTTTTTCGGCATTCCGTCCTACGGTGAAGATCACAATCTTACTGAGACACTCGATAAAATTCCCGCAAGCTTTATGGGGGGAATCCCCTATAGTTGCGATAATGATATGGTGCCGGGCTGGGCAGGGTCATTAGCTTGCGAGGACGGCATTAATATTGTCGCCGGAACAGGATCAATTTGCTACGGCGAAAATAAAGGCAGCAAAGCGCGCTGCGGCGGCTGGGGCGAGCTTTTCGGCGATGAAGGTTCAAGCTATTGGATTGCCAGAGAAGGGCTTAATATATTTACCAAAATGAGTGATGGCCGACTTTCACGTGGTCCGCTTTATGATAAAATAAAAGAACACCTCTCTCTTGACGTTGATTTGGACCTGCCGGCCGTTGTGCTAGGGCAGTGGAAGGGCGACCGCAGACTTATCGCCGGGCTATCATTAGTGGTTGGGGATGCTTGCCGCGCGGGTGATAGCTACGCTAGTGATATATTTAACCGTGCTGGGCGTGAGCTTGCAGAGATCGTAGAAGCAACAAGGTGCGAGCTTGGTTTTCTGGCAGATGATCCGGTAATGCTTTCCTATTCAGGGGGGCTTTTTAATGCCGGTGATTTGATACTTTCACCAATGAAAGCGTCGTTAAAATCACAATATACACTTATTAAGCCGCGCTTCTCGCCGGTTATAGGTGCAGCGCTTTATGCCGCTAAACTATACGGCTCTCCCTTTGATGTGGAGCTCTTAAGTGACTAAGGCCTTGCGCAGGGTCAAATAATTCCATAGCATCATAAATTCAATTTATAATAGAGGGTAACGCCAATGAAGATTTTCGCATTTTTAGTCCTTAGCATTTTTGCTACTCAATCACTTTTAGCACAAAATATTATGCCATCAGCGGATAATGATGTGATGAAAATCACTTTTCTTGGCACTGGTGCGCCACGGCCATCGACCGAGCGCTATGGCCCGAGCATTTATGTGGAAGCCGGAGATCATAAAATCCTTGTTGATGCGGGGCCGGGAATGCGTGAGCGGCTTTTTGAAGCGGGCGGGTTTGAGGCCATATCAGGGGTAGATCATGTTCTGGTCACCCACCTTCATTTTGATCATACGGTTAGCATTTCAAGCGCGTGGCTAAGCGGATGGTTGTTTGGCCGCCGTGTACCGCTTCATATTCAGGGGCCAGTTGGTATCAAGGATATGATGGAGAACATCAAACGCGCCTACCAGTGGGATGTGGATTACCGGGTTATGGTCGGTGTGCCGATCGAAGGAACCGAGCTTATTGTTGATGAAGTATCAGACGGGGTTATTTTTGATGAGGGCGGGCTTAAAATTACCGCCTTTCCAGTAGAACATATGCCGATAGATATGGCGAGCGGTGAGGTTCTCGGCCTGCGCGGTGAAACCATTGGATTTCGCATGGATTATAAGGGTCATTCGGTGCTGTTTTCCGGCGATACAAGATCAACTGAACAATCAGAAATTAACAATGTCGGAAAAGATATTGATCTACTGATTCATGAAGTTCAGGTTCCATCCCCCGGCGCAACGCCCGAAGCAAATCTGGCCAATGTAAGCCTTTCCGTTCATTCAACTCCGCAGCAGGCAGGGCTCGTGTTCGAGGCTACAAAACCAAAAATGGCCGTATATTCCCACATCATCCCCCCCGGCATCACCGCAGATGATCTAGAAGTAGCCACCCGCCCTTATTACAAAGGCCCGATGACGGTCGCCCATGATTTCATGGAAATAACGTTGAGCGGTGAAGATATTATTATCGGCGAGCGCCTCAAGCAAAGCGACGGCAAGTTTGAGGATTCAAAGGTGCTGGGTAAGTAGTTACCCTAATCTCTCCATCACTTCGCCAGCGGGTCAGGCCTGAGTTGGAAATGAACGACGAGTGGCTTTGAGCCCTTGCCGCCTTCCATCATCCACGGCGTTCGATCGCCGCTGGTGGTCCAGAGGCCGCGCCCTTTCCAGCCTGCTTGCGCATCGTCGATGCGGCCGTCTAGACCCTTGGCATAAAAGCCCATGGGGTAAGGTACGCGCATGGTGATCATCTTGTCATCTTTAAGAGCAATAAGTCCGTCATTTAAATTGCCGGTCGACATGGGGACGTCCTTGCCGAGGCCAAAGGTGTTATGCTGGTCGACCCAGCTGTAGTAGCTCGCTTCAGCGCTGTTGGGGCCGATCCCCTTAAAGCCGGGGCCGGGATATTGATAAAAGTTCCAGCCTTCAGGGCAATGATCGCCTGTTGCCTCCGGGCCATTTAAAGGGCCTTTGCATTTGCGACGATCAAAACTGCCCAAATGGCCGCTGCCGAGCGAGACCCAGACCACGCCTTCACTATCAATATCGCCGCCGCGCGGGCCAAAATAGGGGGCGGGGATGTTATAAACCTCGGTCAGGGTGGTTTCGGGCGGGTTTGCACCGGGGGCGATGCGAACCACTTTGTTGCTCATGGCTGTGCCCCAGACCGAACCATCGAGTGGGCTTGGCATGACGGCATAGAGTCCGGCAAAGACCCGCTTGTCTTTGGTCGGGTCAACCGCGTCATTCGGGGCGAGATATCCTTCATCGCGCTTGCCATTGCCGTTGGTGTCGAGCACCATTGCGCTCCAACCCATTGAACTTTCGGCGTCACGTGTCTCTAAGAACTTCTTCGCGTCAATCCAGCCGAAGACGGAACCGCCGCCGCTAGTATAGAGCATGTGACTATTTTCACGTAGGCCAAATTGAAGATGATGGGTGCCGAAACAGGTATCAACCAAGACATAATCTTCTGTCTTAGGATCATAGAAGGAAAGCTGGCGACCGCTCCTGTTCAGGGGGGTCAGTATGGCAGACGGATGGTCGGAACCCGCTTTGCAATAATCCGGGTTGGCTTCGTTACGAACGCGGGCGGCGTACCAGACACGGCCCTGATCATCAAACATGGGGTTATGGTTGTTGGAGCGGCTGTTCCAGATCGTCTCGTCACCCCAATAGGCCGATGGCATGGCCGGCTCGGCCAGCGCATGGCTTGCCCTGGCGTATGTGGTGCCGGGCATGGTTTCACCTTTTATGGTCCAGGCCTTATTGGTGAGCGGGTCGAGCACGGGAAAATCATCGGTGCTATATTCCGGGGAGCCGTAAACCGGTCCGTAAGCATTTACAGTCGGGTTTCGTTTGTCGGTCGAGATCAGATCGTGAAGATACTGTTTGTCATTAAGCCAGTCACGCACCGTGACGACGATGTTGCGCTCTTCGCCCATCGGCCTCACTGGTTTGGTATGAGGTAATTCGCCCGCGGCTATTCTATCTGTCCATGCGCCGAAATATTCATAGGGTACGTTCCCTATAGTGCCCGCAAGTTGCGCCGTCATAGCCCCACCGGCCTGACCGGATTGGGTGCGGCGTATCCAGCCTTCAGTGCCGGTACCGAACTGCTCGGGGATGGTGCGGGTCGCGAGTTGGCCGAGCTGATGACAAACGACACAGCCGCGGTTCGACATAATGCCGATATAGTCAGCTTGGGTAAGGTCTTCGGGCATGTCGCCATTACTACCAAACTCATCCTCGCCTGGAATTCCTAGCATAGAATACCAGTGGATTGCCGGATAGTACTGGGCCGCGGTGGCATCGTCTGGTGCCAGAACCGCGGTCAGGTTGAGGGTTTTGCCGGGACCGGTTCGCATTTTCGGGCTATCCACCAGACCGTAACCGCGCACCCAGACATCGTAATTGGCGGGGGGTAAATCCGGCAGTACGTAGCGGCCTTGATCGTCGGTAACAACTGCTTTGATGAAGCGTGTCTCAAAATCTTTGGTTTCGGCGATAACCCAGACGCCCGCCTCGGGCCCGCTTTGGCTCATTACAACACCGCCTATATCGTCATCGTCTATGGCGACAGTTTGGGCGCTGGCTGGCCCACTGGCGGCGGTCAGGGCAAAAGCGAGCGTAACCAATAAAGTGGTTATCATTCTATTCTTTAAGCCACATAAGTTCATCATAATAACGACCCTCCCGGTTGCAGTGCTGTTTTTATTTATCCTATAATTTTATATATATTAGTATTCTCTTACCACAATTCGTAGCTGATAGCATTTTTATTAATTGAATATTTTTTGTCATATATTCGACCACGCTCCCACTTTCTCCCTTGCCAAATCTTCTCTCTACACTAAACTCCCCTTAACAACAAAAAACAATAAAACCGGATCCAATATGCCATCTACCCTCGCTACTTCCATCCTCAAAGAGACCTTCGGCTTCGACGATTTCCGCGGGCGGCAGCTTGAGATAATTGAGGAGGTTTGCTCTGGGGGGAATGTTTTGGCGGTTATGCCGACCGGGGCGGGGAAGTCGCTTTGTTTTCAGGTTCCAGGGCTGCTTAAAGACGGTTTGGCGATTGTTGTGTCGCCGCTGATATCGCTTATGCAGAATCAGGTTGATGCGCTTAAGCTTGTGGGGGTTGAGGCGGAAACGATTAATTCTGGTAATACGCCGGAAGTTAATAATCGGATTTGGCAGAAAATTAGAGCGGGAGAGCTTAAATTCCTTTATGTGTCGCCGGAAAAACTGATGACGGAGCAGATGCTGGATATGGTCGATGAGCTGAATGTCAGCCTGTTTGCTATTGATGAAGCGCACTGTGTGTCCCAGTGGGGGGCGGCGTTTCGCCCGGAATATGAAGACTTAAGTTTTCTACACGGGCGCTACCCGAATATTCCGATCATTGCCCTGACGGCGACGGCGGATCAGATGACGCGGGAGCAGATTTGCCAGAAAATTTTTTCGGATGATGTGACGACCTATCTGACCGGTTTTGATAGGCCGAATATTCAGCTTAATGTGGAAATAAAGAAAGGCTGGAAGGGGCAGCTTTTAAAATTCATGAAGGGTCGCCCCAAAGAAAACGGCATTGTTTATTGCCTGTCGCGTAAAAAGACTGAAGAAGCGACAACTATATTGAATGAGGCTGGGTTTAATGCGGCAACCTATCATGCGGGGATGGCGAGCGCGGATCGCGAAGATAATTTAAACCGTTTTATGGCCGAGCCGGATCTCATTATGGTGGCGACGATTGCTTTTGGTATGGGAATTGATAAGCCGGATATCCGCTTTGTGTTTCATACGGACTTGCCGGGGTCGCCGGAAGCATATTACCAAGAAATTGGCCGGGCAGGGCGCGACGGAGAGCCTGCGGTGGCCCATATGCTTTACGGTATGGATGATATCCGCATGCGGCGCATGTTCATTGAAAATGAAGACGCCGATGAAATGCACAGAAGACGCGGTCATCAGCGGCTAAATTCTCTGCTTAGTTATTGTGAATCGCCGGCTTGTCGACGCAGTACTTTACTTGCTTATTTCGGTGACGAAATGAAAGCAGAGGCGTGCGGTAATTGTGATTTATGTCTTTCGCCGAGAGAGGTGGTTGAGGCCGTAGAAACCGGGCAGAAATTTATTTCAGCCGTCTACCGAACTGGTCAGACATTTGGTGTTGGCCATATTGTTAATATACTGACCGGGAAGTTATCGGAAAAAATTGAACAGCTTAAACATGATCTGTTGCCGACTTTTGCGGTGGGCAAGGATTTTACGGCAAATGAGTGGAAAGTGATTGCCCGCCAGCTTATGGCGCGGGGCTTTATTGTGGCGGATATGGAATATGGCTCGCTTAAAATTACCGAAAGCGGATTTTCACTGCTGAAGGGCGAGGAAAGTTTTAGTTACCGTCCTGATGTGACCTTTAAAGCGACCAAGAAAAGCGGCTCAAAGAAAACCCAGAAGATTGTCAGAGAACTTGCAGAGAACGATCAGGATTTATTTCTTAAGCTTAAAGATTTTCGAAAAGAAATTGCCGCCGCACGTTCGGTGCCGGCCTATATTATATTTTCAGATAAAAGCCTGATCGATATGGCGGCGAACAGACCGGCAACTCTTGATCAGTTTGGTGATGTTTTTGGTGTTGGTGAGGGTAAGAAAAAAGAATTTGGTAAAAAATTCCTTGAATTTATTGCGGCCAGTTAACCCGGTCTAATCCCACAAATCTAGCGAGGCGATCTAGTTCCGCGGCAAGTTTTTTATGGCGCGGTGCTGACCATTTCACATTCGGTTCCTGCCAGAAGTTGGTTACGTTTAAGTTGCCTTTCTTACGGTCTGCTTTTAGTTCTATACGGCCGACAAATTTATCGCCTTCAAGTAGCGGATATACATAATAGCCCCATAGGCGTTTTGCGGCCGGGACAAAAATTTCGATTTTATAATCAAAACCGAACAGTTTATTTAGGCGCGCCCGATCACGAATGGCTGGATCGAACGGGTTAATTATTCTTAAGCGCGAAGTGGGTGAGGTGAGATCATCCAGTCTTTTTAGAATATCTTTGGCGGCGATTGCCTGTAGCCATTTTCCGTCGTGGGTTTGCCATTCAATGGGTTCAATGTCAGTGTTTTTATGCCAACTTTCTACTTCTTTTAAGTCCGCAGCATCCCAGAAGCTTTGGATTTCTTTCGCACTGGCGACGCTTAGCCTGTCAAGGGCAGCATGACAAAGCCAGTTTATTTGATCATTGTCGCTAAGCTTTTGTTCTTTAATATGTTTTGGAATGACGCGGTGTGAGAGATCATAAAATTTATTAAATTTTTCCCTGTGTGATGTGGCAAGTTCACCGGAAAACCACAAATAATCAAGGCCGATTTTATGAGGTGGGCGTGACCACATTTTCTTCTTTCCACGCGTTTTGGTTGAAAAGGCATGAGTGGAAAGTGGTCCTTCCTTTTCAATGCGGGATTTTATGGCGGGCACATCGGTGTAACTCAGCAGTTCTTGATATCTTTTAGATTTATCAACCCATTTTTTAAGCCGGACAAATTGTCTATTCCACATGGGGTAATAATCAAGCGGGATAACACTGGCATCATGGGTGAAATGCTCGAAAATATGTTTCTTTGCACTAAGCAGCTCATCAAGCATCGGCTCGCGGTAATTCTGGTTGCGGCTCCAGAGGATATGATGATGGGCGCGGCTGACATTCTGAATGGTATCAAGCTGAACAAAGCCGAGCTTTTTTATGATCGCCATCACATCGAGCGGTCCGGTAGGGGCCGTTCCAAGACCGGTGGTATTTAGCCAGAGTTTTCGCATGTCTGTGTTTTTTATTTTCAACATGCTTTTCGTTTCCGGTTAAAAATATACCAACCAGTCCAAAGAATACTGGAGAGAAAGGCCCAGACGATTATCGCGGGTTCAGGGCTATTTATAGTGCTGAGGGAACCGGCATAAGCAGCAAAAAGGCAGTATGGAATAATGCTGATGGACCAGGCGGCGAGGAATTTTGGGTAAGCCATACCAGACATGCCGGCAATGACCGTTGTGACCTCAGGCAATATAGGAACGGCGCGCGACAGCAGGATCATGACAAAGCCGTGCTGATTGAAACTGCTATGGAGTTCGTTTCTTTGTTCGGGGTCTTTCAGGAGGAAATTTAATATTTTGTCGCCGAAAATGCGACCGAGAAAATACCCCGTGTTTCCGGCGATCTCTAAACCTATTATGGCGACGAGTGCCCCATATTGATAACCCATGAAGTGCCCGGCGAGTATGACCGTGGCCAGTGTTGGAATAGATATGAATAAGTCGATAAACATAAGCAGGATGACAAAGCCGCCCAGATAAAGCGGTGAAATGTTTCTAATTTGGTTAAACCAGATTTCAATTTTTTCTATACTGATGATGCCCGTCATTTGGATGAGGACAAATGTAGAGGCAGAGCAAAGGCCGATGATCAGTATGACTTTAAGAAGCGATCTCATTCAAGTTTCATCAGCATGATATTTTTAAAATCTATCGGGTGGCTTTCTGCCTGCAGGGCTATATAGCCGTCTTTAAGGGGCAGTGCTTCGGTGATGAAATGGGCGCTGTCTTCTTCAGCGGGGATAATTCTGGTTTTTTCATAATCAAAAACAAGCTCACCGTTGATGAAATGTCTTATTATCTCATCACCACGAACTTCTATTTCTAGGTTTACCCATTGGTCACCATTGTATGTTTTGGATGTTGAGTTGTAGCAATGTTCACTCATGAGAACGCCTTGAATATGAAAATCTGTACCGGGAGTACAGATGTTACCCGTATGGCGCTCCCCTTGACGCGGTCCAGGGCCTTCACCTAGGCCGCCTAGCAATTGTGCCTCGACCGAAGCGGGGAAATCCTGATCGAAATACATACTTTCAGGTGATTGGCTATGGAACATTACACCACTATTTCTTATGTTCCATTCTTCAGATTGCGCAACCTGATCGCCAGTGAAGCGGTAATCAAATTTGAGGCGGTAATGGGAAAGTTTTTCTTTGTAAAAAATATGGGCGTAGGCTTCATCGAAGGTAACATAATTATCATAAACCACCCGCATCATGCCCTCTTCAACGCGGAATGTATCGCGGAAATTCACATCAATTTCCTGACCCGAAAATTTAATGGTCCAGCCATCGAGGTCTTTACCGTTAAAAATGGAAATCCATTTTCCTTGCTGGGAATGTGCAGCGATAATTCCGGTGAGATTTATAAATAAGAACGCTAGTAAATATTTAAAAGATGTTTTGATCATGGGAGCCTCAAATTTTGTATTATTTAAAGCATAGCAAAATGGATAAGTAAATCCACCAATTATCATGTGTCTTTAATTATTCAATGTTAATCCCGCTCATATCTTCAAATTTCCCCATAAAGCCCCAGCCGCCGAAATTTTCTTTAACGGCAAAGTAAACTTTATTTTGGCCTGGTTTTAAGGGCAGATAGACGCTGTCAAACAGGCCGATGGTGCCGAGATAGCGATAGTCGCGGGATTGGTAGATATTTGTTCCGCCTGAGATTGGCTGGCCGTTGATATATACGGTTACGTCGTCGCTGTACCCGAAGTTGATTTTTTTTACTTGTTCGGTCTCAGAATTTACATTTAAACGCACCAATACGGTATTATGATCTTCGCTACGGGTGCGGTCGCGGGATATGTTAATGGCTCCCATGGTTTCAACATCATGCTCCGACCAGTTGCCTGAATAATTTTCGGGATTTATATCGTTGTCAGCAATAACTTCTGAAAGATTGAATTTTTCAATCAGACCGTGGGGCCGTTCTTCGGGTATAAGGGCTTTGCCGGATAGTGCCGGACTTTCTAATTTCTCAAAGGAAAAATTGCTGTAATAAGCAGGGGCAAAGGTGGTGGTAACGCCAATTGTTCCAGCGCTTAAATTGGCTTTTAAATCACTAATGAATAAAACCGGCTCTTCGCTATCCACGTATATTTCTGCCTGATCACCGGAAACAATAATCTTTAGGTGCATCCACTGGTTATATTTTACTTCAAGTGCGACAGCATGCTGATTGCCAAAATAAAGCTGCCATCCAGTATCATGCCTGAAAACGGGGGTGTATTGGGTGCTATCTGTTTTATTGCTTAGATGGGGTCTTATGTAGAAATGTTCATATGATCCGTTATCTTGCATACGCCATGCCGCGCCGGAAAACCCTCTGCTATCATCAGGGAATAGTAAATCAACTTCGATAATTCCGTCTTTAAATTCAGTGTCTTTTAGAAACGCACCGCCGGTGGAAGTATATAAGGCAATTTGGCCTTTGTGTTTTACGACGGCTGTATCTTCACCTTCGAGCATCCAGCGTGGATCATTGAAGGGGATCGTTTCCGCCGTTGCAAAAGCTAAATGAGTAATTTGGCATAGAAGAAAATATATTATAAAATAAACGAGTTTTTGAACCATTTTTAATCCTGACTAATTGAATTTTGTCAAAATTATCAGTTTTAAATTAAATTGGATTGGAAAAAACGGACTCGGCTACTCTCACGCTCATTAACTGACTGGGGGTCAGATTTGAAATAGCTTTAAAATCGTTGATCAAATGGGCTTGGTCAAAATAGCCAAAATTAACTGCACAGTCAGACCAGTTAATATTGCTGGCCTGATCAGCATATTCGAGCGTTTTTAGAAAGCGGATGTTGCGGCTTAGTGATTTTGGACTCATGCTGATCATATTTTGCACCGTTCTGCGTAACTGCCTTTCTGATACATTAAGATGTTTTGCTAGGTGTTTTTGACGCATGGTGCCGCCACTGCGGCGGATCATCTCAACTGCTTGTGCACCATAAAGGGGTGGTTTATATCTATTCATGTGTTCATAGGCATAATTCTTGATTATACTGTACATATCAAAGAGCATTTCAGGTGTTGATTTACGCGTTTCGAAAATGGATAATAATCTGGCTGATAATTCAGGTGAGATTTCTTCTAAATTTACATCATAATTGAGTATATCATCCGCTGATACACCAAGCAGACATGGAAGCCATTCCGGTTTTATTCGTACGGCTATCATTTCATGACCTGGAGTTAGTGTGAACCTGAACGGCTGATTTATCGGTCCAAATAATTCAACCCTTTCAAACGACGTTGATCCGGTATCATTAAATCTGCGTGAAATGGCTATATTTGGCGTTGATTCTGGCACTAGATGGTGAATTCCACCAATCGGCGCATTGAATGGCGTAACATGAGCCCATAGAGCTTCAACCAGAAAATTGGGCTGCTTAGGGCGGTATTCATGATAACCGCTCATGTTATAGATTTTAACGATCGAATTGCTCATATAGGAAGAGTTGCACAGCAACCCGAATTTTTCAATAAATTTTATTGATGGAACTGCGGAAGTGTTTATTGTCATTATATATAACAACAAACAGCAGGAGCGACTAATGTCAGAAGAAAAGTTTTTTCACGTAGGGGACCGAAGCAATGAACCAATTGCACCAAGCCAGTTTGAAGTAGGACCGTTTACGAAAGCGCGCCATCCTGAACCTTACCGCTTTGATGTGAATTTGGTTGCTGAAGCGGGCAACATGCAGTCAAAAACAGGGACTGTATCGGTTAATATTCCCGGCTTTAGTCCCGTGACGCTTTACTGTGATGAGCAGCCACCCGTTGGCGAGGACACAGCGCCGCCACCACTGGCATTTTTTGCGGCCGGAATTGGCTTTTGTTTGATGACGCATCTGACGGATATTCTAACGGCCCGTAAAATACAGGTTGATAGTCTTAAATTAGAGCAGCGCATTCAATTTAGAACCAATTTAGGTCATATGCGTGAACATGGTTATATGACGGAGGGAGGATGCGATATGGTTGAAACCCATGTAATCATCGATAGTCCTGAATCAAAGGAAAAGATAATGGATTTACTGAGTGAGGCAGAAGGTGGCTGCATGGCCCATTATGCCCTTAGAAATCCAATTCCATGGTCAACAAGGCTTGTTTATAATGGTGAAGAAGCGGTTAGTCGCTCCGGGAATTAAACAAATGAAAATATTAAAACCCCTTTTGACATTTTTCGCAGCAATCGTCCTGTTTAGTGGTTGTGAGCAAAATCAAGTCGTATCTGAAACTGCAGATAGAATTATTCATAATGGACATGTTTATAGCTTTTCGTGGGGTGAGCCGGACGGCGAAGGCGTTCCTGCAAGTGATGCTCCGTATCAGAATGGCGTTTGGTCAAGTGATGGCGAGGCTATTGCCATAAAGGACGGCAATATATTATTTGTTGGAGCCAATGATGACGTTATGGCCTTTAGTGGCGCCGGGACAGAGCTTATTGATGCTGGTGGTGGATATGTTTATCCCGGATTTGTCGATGCTCATAGTCACATAACGGGGCTTGTTGCTGATGAAAAATTTATCAGAATTAACGGTGCTGCTAACGAAGACGAAGCAATAGAAATAATCATTGCAGCGACTAAAGATCGGGAACTTGCCATTGGAGAATGGATAATAGGCGGTGGTTGGGACGAAGGGGAATGGATGAATATCCTGCCCAATGAAAAACGGCTGACCGAGCTTTTCCCTGATAATCCTGTGCTTATGGGCGGTGAAACAGGTTTTGGTTATTGGGGCAATAAAAAAGCTTTAGAAGCCGCAGGGTTTGACCGGGATACAGAAGCCCCGGTTAAAGGCACATTTACCCGTTACGAAGACGGTGAGCTTTCCGGTATCGCACTTGACGAAGCAGGGCGTGTCTGGCGGCGTATATTGCCCGCTGAAACCATTGATGAACGTAAGGACACGCTTGTAAAAGCAATGAATATTATGGCATCCGACGGTTTTACCATGACCCATGATGCGGGGACGGCATCCTTAAGTATGGCGGCATTTGAAGCTCTGGATACAGAAGAAAATATGCCGATACGTATTTATGCGATGGTTGACCGCGCCGACGCAAAACTTGTTGATGAATGGACGGCAAAGGGACCAATGAGCTATCCAAGCAATATGCTGTTTGTCCGTTCTATGAAATCAGGACTTGACGGGACACTGGGTGTTAGAAGCGCAAGATTTCTTGAACCTTACAGTGATATGCCGGAACATTCCGGCCTTGATGAGAACTGGACCATGCAGATAGGACAGATGGACCAAATGATCCAAGCCGGTTTTCAGATAAATACCCATGCTATTGGTGATAAAGCGAACCGGGAAATTCTGGAATTCCTAGAGAAGAATTATGCCATCAATCCCGACCTTAGAAACCTTCGTCACCGCTCTGAACACGCCTCTGTAATTCATCCGGATGATTATAAAAGATGGGTTGAACTTAACGTTATCGCCTCAGCGCAGCCGCCTTATGTGTCAGAAGATCCGCCTTGGGCGCTAAGCCGCATTGGTGAGGAGAGGGCAAAGGACATGTATGCCTGGCGTAAAATGAGGCGTCTAGGAATTCCGCTTGCTTTTGGTTCTGATCTGGATAGCTATGATCATAATATCTTTTACGGTATTTACGGCGCAATCACAAGGGCGGATAAAAAAGGCATACCCGTTGGTGGTTTTATGCCCCATGAGGCACTAACATCCGAGGAAGCGATCCGTGGTTACACCAATTGGGCCGCCTATAGCGCCCATGTGGAAAATGAGGTCGGACAGCTTAAAGCCGGCATGTGGGCCGATATTGCGGTGGTTGATAAAGATTTGCTAAATGTAGGCAGCAGCAATCCAGCAGATTTACTAAATGGCAAAATAATAATGACCATCGTTGGTGGCAAGGTTATTTATAAAAACTA